>Ga0315279_10000168_pt1 | contig 141295 bp, 117 predicted proteins | sample YL17G06_20_MG_FD_203694 | JGI IMG/M metagenome (GOLD analysis project Ga0315279, IMG submission 203694) | Sediment microbial communities from Yellowstone Lake, YNP, Wyoming, USA - YL17G06_20 | ecosystem: Environmental > Aquatic > Freshwater > Lake > Sediment | place: USA: Wyoming | collected... | reverse complement strand
CGGGCGGGATTTGAACCCGCGGCTTCCGCCTTGCGAAGGCGGCGATCATACCAGACTGATCTACCGGCCCAGACTCGTTCATTTGAAAGAGAGTATGCATTAAAAGGTGAAAGGCTTTCATATTTGTCTTAAGGTAAAATCTGCCCAAGAACATGGTTGAGAGTAAAGCCGCGCTTTCAGCCACGTCGAACCGCTAAAGGATCTGCCGAATTCTATGCGGACTCTGCCTTTTTCCTTTTAAGCACGGCGGTTATGAGCGCTGTCGCTGTCATCAATAGCAGCAAGGCAACGAGCACGTTGAATTCTGGTACAGCTTTTTCAGGTTTGATCATAACAGCTCTGATGCTGTGATTGTAGGCAAAATGCAGATAGGTGAAGCTTTCAGTTGGGATTGTTGCGTGGTTCACTGTTTCCCCGTCAATAATGACATACCATCCGCTTTCAGAAGCCAACAGCTCTTTAGGAATAATGATTCCGCAAGACCCCGTGGTCCCACTTGGCCCTGCTACAACAAACGAGATCGAAGGTCCATCATCAGGATTAAAGCTGAAGCCTGAGATTGTTGAATTGCTGGAGGCAGTCACATCGTACGACTTGCCGTCTGGACCGAGGGCATCAAATGCTTTGACTGGATTCATAAGCGGGAAAGTGTCGACGTTCAACGTGTTGATCACGTAAGGAGTCGCCCAGACTACCGAATCTTCGATTTCTGAAGCATTAGGGTACTTCGTAACATAGTCGCTCCAATAGTTGCCGCCTGCAGGAAATTCTTCACTCCACACGTTTGAAGACAGCTTGTTGCTACGATCATTCACCTGAATCTTGTTGCTGACGATGTTGTTGCCAGCCAGAGTGTTGTTTTCGGAGTTGAAAAGGAATATCCCGCCTAGTATATCGGGAAAATAAGGCGAGTAACCATTCATCGAGACATCGTTGAACTTCACGATATTAGACCCTGAATCGAATTCGAGACTCAACCCGATCCAATTATTCTGTACAAAGCGATTGTGCATAATAAAGTTCGAACTGGAACGACATATGTCAATCCCTACGTCATTCAGGGCAAACTCGCTGTCCAAAACAGAACAATTCATGCCCTGCAAGTAGGCGCCTATCGAGTTGAACGAGAATTTGCACATGGAGATTGTGACTCTTGATCCCAGAACGTTTATGCCGCAAACGCCATCTCCTATTGTGAGATTTGCAATAAATACGTCAGTAGCCGTAACGTTAAAGACATCGGACATAACACCTGAGCTTCGCACAATAGTTGAATCCTTGCTTTCTCCAACAATCAACAAGCTCTTGTTTACAAGGACAGCCTCATTATATGTTCCATTGCACACGTAGACCGTATCTCCAGCGCTCGCAGCGTCGACGGCTTCTTGAATCGTTTTGAAGTTAGCCCAGCCATCATCATTGACCCACCACATCCGAGGAGCAGCCGTGACTGGCTGAAACCTCAAAGCAAAAGCCAAAATAGCAGCCAAAAGCAGAATCACGTTTAGCACACAACAGATTTTCCCCTTCAAACGGTCTCCCCTTACGATAGCCACGCAATGTCGAAGAAGATAATCTTTGTGTAACAATCTTACCTTTCCATCAACAGTATTCTCATGTTCTAGGGCACTTTATGCTATTGCCGAAGGGGCAAACTCTTCCCAATTGAGCAGTGCGGTTCTTGCCTCGCCTTGGGCCAGTTCAGAAAATCCTGGTGACCTAGCCGACTGATGTGAGAACGACATAGAAGGCGAACGGATGAGGCATGGCTTCGAGAATCAGCGCAAGTTGTCATGTGATTGCAACGTAGACTTTCCTATCATCCAGCTGGGACTCGTGCCATTCTGCCTCGACTTCTTCGCGTTTGTTGTGCAGATGCACGCTCTTTGCGCGGACAAGCTCCGCCATCTGCTTCTGGTACGGCTGCAACAACTTGATGCTTTCTTCGTCAAGATCAGCTATGTGAACACCTTGCAAGATGTCGGTTGGCACATACCCAAGCTCTTTCCTCAAAGCCTGAACCCGCCTAGCCAAGTCACGCATAAGACCTTCACCGAGCAGTCCTTCATCGCGTCGAGCTTCCAGAAAGACCTGCCACTCTCCCTCAACAGCTGAGACCCAGCCTTCATCAGAACAGTAGTCAGGAGCCTTCTGGGCATATTCAACAGCCTTAACGTTCGAGAGTTCAAGGAACAGGTCTTCAACGCGTCTGAGGGCTTCGCAAACTCTTTCCGAAGCAACAACGATCATCTTGCTGAGAGGCCAACGTCTCTTCAGCTTGGCATTCTGCCTAGCTGCATAACTCAACGACACCGCCTTGAACAGCGTCTGAAACTCTTCTTCCAAAGCTTTGTTTCTCATTCGGCTGTCCGGATTTGGCCAGTTTTCAAAGTTCACTGATTCAGGCAGCTCCGGGTCAAGTCTTCTATAAACTCCTTGATAGAGAGCCTCGCTAAGATAGGGCGTTATGGGGTTGAAGAGCAATGTTGTTGTCTTGAGAACGTTCCACAGCGTTGCGTACACCGAGAGTCTTCGATTGAGAGTCTCAGGTTCATCCGTCCACAGTTCTTTCCTAACCATTGGCACATATAGCCTGCTCACAACTTCTATGGCATAGTCCTCCAACGTCGCCAAGGCAAAGTTAAATTCGCAAGTTTCAAGCTTCTCAGTAAACACTCCTATCGTCTCTTGAAGCTTAGACAGAAGCCAAAGGTCAGCCTTCTTGAGCAGTTTTTCGCGTTTTGCCCATTCAAGCGTGTGTTTCTGAGGATTGAATCCATCGAACTGGGCGTTTTCCACGAGGAACCTGTTCAGATGGTACATTGTTGACAGTACCTGATAAGGGCGCCGAGTCAACTCGTTGAAGTCAAAGTTCATGAAGTCAACGGGAGAACACTTGCGTAGCATGTAGAACCTGCAGACGTCTGCTGAATATTTCTCCAATAGCTTGTTTGCCTCAACCACATTGCCAAGGCTTTTGCTCATCTTTCTGCCTTTGGCATCTTGGGCTAAGCCTTGGAACAGGAAGGCTTTGTAGGGTGATTCAGCTTTTCCTGTGAGTATGACGTATTCGAGCAAGAGTGAATTAGCCCATCCGCGGGTCTGATCTATCCCCTCTGAAAGGAAGTCAACGGGCACATACTTTCCGAATTCCTCGTCAGTGTATCTCGCGTAGGGTGAGGCTCCGCTGTTGTGCCACGTGTCCAGCACAAAGTCTTCTCTTCGCATGACTCCCCCGCATTTTTCGCACTTCAGTGTGATTCGGTCAACCCAAGGCTTGTGCAATTCGAAATCTGCGGGTGGTTTCTCTAAGGCTCTTTCGATAAGCTCTTGCTTGGTTGAGACTATTGTCTTTGCGCCGCATTTTTCGCATTTCCATACAGGCAGTGGCGCTCCCCAAACGCGTTCTCTGGATATGCACCATGGCTTGCCCTCCTTCAGAAAAGCTAGGAAACGGTTCTTCGGGCTGTCGAAGTAGAATTGTACCTTGTTTGCAGCTTCGAGAACCTTCGCGTTTATCTTGTCAGTACGAAGGAAATACTCCTTTCTTGCCAGCCAAACAAGCTTGTGATGAGAACGCCAGCATGTAGGATACTCATGCTTCACCGTCTTGACTTCAACAAGTAAGCCTCTCTTGCGCAACTCTTCAACGACCTTCTCGTCCGCATCTCTCGCAAACAAACCATTGAATTCTCCAGCATCCGATGTGAATTTGACTTCGTCGTCGAAGGGAGCAAATATCGGCACGCCACGCTTTTGTGCAGCAAAAAAGTCCTCCTCACCGTTTCCAGGCGACTGATGCACCACTCCAGTTGCAGTATTGACGTCTACGAAGTCTTCGCAGATGACTCTGTGGACCAGTTCATGTTTGTTCTCTAGTTCAGCTAGCTTCGGAATCAAATCCTTGAATGGATAATCATATTTTGTACGCTCAAGGTTCTTACCCGCCACAGTGCCTACTACTTCGTATTTTTCGATGCCCAGTTCCAGCATCACGGGTTCGACCCGCTGCTGCACCATTATCCAAATTTCATCGCCCACTTTCACTTTCGCATACTCAGCTTCAGGATGAACAGCCAGCATCGTGTCAGTCACAAGCGTGAAAGGCATAGTTGTCCAAACGAGGAAGTACTCATTCTCGCTGCTGGCAAGTTTGAATTTGAAGTATAGGCTTGGGTCTTCAACTATCTTGTAAGAGTCTTCATAGCCTACCTCGGCGCTGCTGAGGCTTGTTTGGCAGCCCGGGCAGTAGGCAACGACATAATGTCCTTCTTCGAGCAAATCTTGATCCCATGCTCGCTTGAGGTATTGCCATTCCCTTTCGATATAGCTGTCATAATATGTCCAATAAGCCTTATCATGATTCATGAACACGCCTATCAGAGCATCCAGCTTGAACCATTCTCGCTGATACTTCACAATGGCCTTCTTGCATTCCTGTATGAAACGTTCTTCACCTACTCTTTCAAGAAGTTCCCGCTTGTTCTTCACGCCTAGAAGCCTCTCGACTTCAAGCTCAACTGGCAATCCTTGACAATCCCAGCCTGCCCAGAAAGGCATGTAATAACCTTGCATCGTCTTCCACCGGTAGCGGAGGTCTTTCATCACGCGGCCCCGAGCGTGCCCAACATGAGGTATGCCGTTTAGCGTAGGTGGTCCTTCAACAAAGCCCACTATACCAGTGTTGCTTTTCTCTCGATAAGCTTCCAGCTTCTCTCTAGTTCTATTCTGTTCCCAGAATGCGCGCGTTTGTTGTTCAAGCTCAAGCGGGTTATAGTCAGGTGTAAGCTCTTTCCCAGAATCAGCTTTGAATTTGGCGGTCACCTTGCATCACATTGCACCCGCAAATACACGACAATAGCATTAGACAAATATAACCTTTTTGAATTTGAAATAGCATATATGGCGCAAATAGCGACATAGTCATTTCCTCTTCCTGAAGAGCATCAAGTCAAGGATCAATTGGTGAAGTGAAGTCATCTTAACGCTAACGACAGAAAAAGAAGGGGAATTGCGGAAGACAGCCGAGACATCGCCATTTGACCCCGAGTACAAATCCCACCCCGCCTGTTTTTGAAAAGCGCACGCTAGTCAAGGCTTTTTTTCCCAGTCTCTCGTTGAATTCACTTCTGTCCCATCGACTCCTAGGAACATTGAATGCGAATATCAAAGGCGCCATACGTGATAAAACAATTATGAACATGCAATCGGTACTTGAAAATCAGAAAAGAGAACGAGCCTGCGTTGCCGAACGTCTCGAGACTTGCACTAGGCGCATTTTACTCCAAGGGCGTCGGCCAGTTTCTTCAAATCTGCACCAGTCATCCACTCAGTCTTCAGATAACTGCAGATTCTCTCATCGCTCAATCCCAACCTTCGGGCTTCCTGAACAGAGAAACGATAAGCTTCGACCTCCGTTGGCCTGTCAACATAGTTGTAATTGCTGTCGAAAAGCTCTTTTCCATCCAAGAATTGCTTCACGTGAACCAGTTCATGCACCAAATCAAGGTATATGTCCAGTCTATCGCCATCTCTCAGGTAGCGAGAGCTGATCATTAAATGACCGTCTACCCCGTTTACCCACATGTAACCGCCTAGCCACGTAAACTCGACTGTAAGGTTACGGAGCGCTTCTGCGGTCTTTTCGCCAAAGACTCTCCGGATAGCCTCGACTTTTTCGAAGCCCTTGAAATAATCAGTGAACGAATACGTTGCCCCTTTGATTCGCATCAGCCTATCTAGTCTTAGCAACCTGGCCACGCGAAGCAGTCTGAGCATTAGATGTTCGCTCCAGTCCGTGATTGCTAACACCTTCGACCGAGTATTCCAAGAAGACGGTTTACTAAAACTTATTCTTCTATACGAATCGCCTGAAAGCTGAGCCTTTACTTCTCACTCGTCTATATCGATCTATCGCAGCAATTGCGCCCAATGACATTCGCGGACACAGAATACGCAGTAACAGACGCCCAATGCTCATTCATATATGCCGAAGCAGTTAATGTTAATTACTTGGGCAAGTGTACTTCACACTCAACTGCCTGAACCAAGGTGAATACTGTTTGAGTGGTGACAAGGAGAAGCTGAGGAAGGAGATCTGGCAGAACTTCGTTGAGCAGCAGCATGTTTTCTTTGCCACCGCAGACGGTGACCAGCCAAGGCTGAGACCTGTGACGCTTATCCGTATCGGAAACAGGTTGCTCGTGGCTACTGGCGCTGGCGACGCAAAGGTCAGACAAATAAAACAGAATCCCAAGACAGAGTTTTGTCTGCTTCTCGAAAAAGGCGAAAAGAAAGGCACCATAAGGGCGCAATGCATGGCTGAAGTCGTAGAAGATAAAAAGGTCAAGACTGACGCCTACAACAAGATACCATTCATGAAAGACTTCTGGTTCAGCCCAGAAGACCCGCACTACACTCTTATCGAATTACGACCAGAAGGCTTCGAATACATGAGAATAGGCAGCATGGAAGCCATAAAAATCAAGATCTGATCCTCTACACAAAGCTCGTAGACGATTCCCGTGTGTTGACAAACGTTACAGTGCATGTCAATAGTTCTTGGCAAGCCTCAGCAAAAATGGAAAAGCAAGGAAACAATCAAGGAACACTGAACGTCCATCAAAGAGGGATTTTTCTTCCGTCAAAGTCACGCTTTGAAAACCCAAACTCCTCTCTGACTTCATCAAGTTGTCTTGATGTGAATACAGGTCCGTCCCTACACACTCGATATTTGCCGACGACACAGCTTCCACACAAGCCCACTGCACATCGCATTATGCGTTCTAGACTTGCTTCCAGAGCCACTCTGTATTTTCTGGATAGATCGAAAACCTTTCGTATCATCGGTTCCGGACCGCATGCGTAAATCACGTCAAACTCCTCTTCGGCCAAAAGCCGTTCCACTGGTTCAGTGCACAGGCCCTTTGCCCCGCAACTGCCGTCCTCCGTCGTCGAAATCAATTCGCCTCCTGCCTTGACAACGACCTCTTTCAACTCATTCAGATACAATAGCTCGTCTTTTGTTTTGGCCCCCAGAACAAAAAAAGGCTTCAATGAATCTGACGCCAATCTTCTTGCCAAGAAGAACAGCGGAGCTACGCCCGTGCCTCCGCCAACCATCAACATCTTCCCCTTTCTCTCGGTGAAGCCATTGCCAAATGGTCCCCGTACGCCTATGATGTCACCATTCTTCTTTCTGTGCAATGCACCTGATGCTTCACCCACGTTCTTGACAACCACTGACACGGCGCCATCCTCATCTGCGTCCAATATGCCCAACGGAATTTCATCGACTCCCGGAACCCACAGCATTAAAAACTGACCAGGCTTCGCCTTCGCGCACATTTCGTCCTTGAAGGTAAAGGTCTTAACTGTTGGGCTTTCAGTTTTCGCGTTGAGAATCCTCGTGGTTCTAATCTTGTTAGCTTCGATGTGATAAGCCGACAATTTCCTTCACGCTCTCGAAACCCTTGCGTTTCAAATAAGTTTCAATCCCGTCTGAAACAGCCTTAAACACGCTAGCTCCTTCAGTGGCTATAGCCGTGCCGATCTGAACTGCCGAGGCTCCAGCCAACATGAATTCTACGGCATCGCGCCAATTAGTTATGCCGCCGCATCCTATTATCGGCACTTTGACGCGCTCAAAAACGTCATAAACGCATCTTAGCGCTATTGGCTTCACAGCTGGACCTGACAGACCGCCGACCTTGTTGGCAAGAATGGGCATAGTTGCCTCGGCGTCTATTGCAATCGCCTTGACAGTGTTTATGACTGTTAATGCATCCGCGCCCGCTTCAGCAGCAGCCTCCGCAATGTCCGCTACGCTTGTTACGTTTGGCGATAACTTGACGAAGACAGGTTTGTGCACAACAGTTTTGGTTTTCCCAACGACTTTGACCAAAGTCTCTGGGTTTTGACCGATTTCTGAACCCGTCTCCTTAACGTGAGGACAAGAGACATTAAGCTCAACAGCATCGGCGCCTGCGTCCACAGCTTTTTCTGCCACCGCTGCATAATCCTGTTCTGAATAGCCATAGACACTAACGATCAAGGGAACTCTTAAGATCGTCTTGGCTTCACGAATTTCACTGGCGTATTCATCTATGCCAGGATTCGGCAACCCCATAGCATTGATCAGCCCGCAATCTGCTTGAACAACCGTCGGGTTTGCATATCCTTTTCGCGGTTTTGAACCGATTGACTTCGTGACCACTGCCCCAGCTCCACCCTCAACGATGCTTTGCAGAGTTTCCGCGGTATAGCCCAAGATGCCCGAGGCCAGCATGGTTGGATTGGCAAGCCTCAAACCAGCCAGATTAATGCTTAGTCGGTTGGCACCCAAACATAGTTCACCGCGATTAGTTTTGAGTAAAGGTTATCATCTTATATAAGATAAAGCTTAGGAATAGTGTGAAATGTCGAGGCGGGGACAATGAAAGTAACGATAATTGAAAGTTCATTCGGGATACTGGCTTTTGATGAAGAAAACAAGCTTGTTGAAAAGGCATTGTTTCCTCGAAAGCCACAGGTTGCAGCCGAGGCGCTTGCGAAGATTGAGACTGGGAAGATCACGGACGAAATTGTTGAACTAGTCAAGCATCTTCACCAAGATGGTTATACCACATTCATTCTTGAGAATGCGACCTTGGCTAAGATGATTCAAGAAAAGCTGGACGTCAATGTTGAGGTTTCCAGAGCTTCCGCGGCTGGAGAGCTACTTCGTTCAGACATTGAAAGGTTTGCTGTTGAAACGGGTTTCGTTAAGGATGCCGAGGAGTTTAGCCTGTGGACACATAATGTTACCATGGAAATAGCGAAGCTGCGGGTTAGAGGTGCCGTCGAGAAGAGAGACCTCATAGTTGTTCAAGCCATCCAGACGCTGGATGATTTGGAGAAAACTATAAACATGCTCATGATCCGCGCAAGGGAATGGTATGGCGTACACTTCCCCGAGCTGGATCGCTTGATGGAAAAACATGAAACGTATGCGCGTTTGATTGTCAAGCTGGGCAACAAAGGCAATTTCACAGCTGAAAACCTTAAAGAAGAAGACATACCTGAAGCAAAAGCTGAAGGGATAGCGAAAACTGCGGAGAAATCCATGGGTGCAGACCTTGCCGAAGCTGACTTGACGCAAATCCAAGCTTTGTGCAAGGATGTGCTCATTTTGTACGATCTGAGGCAAGGGTTCGAAGGCTACTTGGACAGAACTATGGAGGAAGTTGCTCCAAACACGAAAGCTTTGGTCGGGGCGCTCTTGGGAGCCCGCCTAATAGCGGTTGCAGGAGGCTTAACTAATTTGGCGCGCAAGGCAGCCAGCACAATACAAGTTCTGGGCGCGGAGAAGGCATTGTTCCGCTCGCTTAAAACGGGCACAATGCCACCCAAGCATGGAATGATTTTCCAGCATACACTCTTGCATGATGCCAAAAGGTGGCAACGCGGAAAGATTGCGCGGGCACTAGCTGGCAAGTTGGCCATTGCGGCACGAGCAGACGCCTTCGGTGGCCGAAACATCAGCAAGTATTTGACGGCCGCCTTGGACAAGCGGATTGAAGAAATTCGACAGAAATACGCTGAGCCACCGCCGATTCCTGCTCAAACCGAGAAGCCTATATCTGAAAGACCAAGTTTCGAAAGGCCCCGACATGAGAAACGTAGACGCGAGAAGCAGAAGTGGAGAAAGCACAGACGTGAACGTTAAGGTCAGACCTCACCCCCAATTTCCAGCAATCTATCAGGTAATGCTTGAGGATGGGGCGAAACGGCTAGCCACAAGGAACTTGACTCCTAGCAGAACCGTTTACGGCGAAAGGCTCATCCGCTATGAAGGCGTTGAGTACCGCGTTTGGGATGCCTTCAGAAGCAAGCTCGCTGCAGCCATTCTGAAAGGTTTGAACACTGTTCCGATCAAGCCAGATCATCAGGTTCTTTATCTTGGCGCCGCTTCTGGAACGACACCGAGCCATGTATCGGACATAGTAGGCGAAAAGGGCAATGTTTACTGTGTCGAGTTTGCATCAAGAAGCCTGAGAGAATTGGTTGACAATGTCTGTACATACAGGATTAACATGTCGCCTATTCTTGAGGACGCACGATTGCCCGAGAAATATGCTATGTTCATCCGTGGAAAAGTGGATGACATCTACTGCGACATTGCTCAGCCCGAGCAGGCCAAGATTTTAGCTGACAACTCTGATCTTTTTCTTAAAGAGTCTGGTTGGGTGATGCTTGCTGTGAAGTCTCAAAGCATAGATGTGACGAAGGAACCAAATGAAGTCTATGATCAGGAGATCAGAGTTTTGGAAAGGCGGGGTCTACGTGTTGAGCAGGTTGTGCATCTCGAACCATATGACAAAGCACATGCTATGATCGTGGCTCAAACGTAACGTAATCGTTCCGACGAACGAGGTATACTTTATATGCAACCCCGTACTGGGTACCTTTTGTGACTCTTCGATGGCTTATGGGAAAGGAGAGAGCATTGAAGCAGCGGAGACCACACTGAAAGACGCAGGTTTCACTGTATCTCAGATATGCTGCTCACGTCCAAGTTGCTTCGACTTTGCAGCCAGAAAGAACCATAATCTGATTTTCATAAAGGTACAATCGGATATCGACAACCTCTCTCCTCATGACTCTGAGGAACTTGAAGACATAACGGAATCAGTCTCGGCGGCTTCACTACTGATAAGCGAGAAGACACGTGACAAGCCCCTGGAAGACGACACCGTCTATTCAAGATACAGCATTTCAGCAGTCACTCAGAAGACTCTTGAGAACATCATGCTCCGCAAGATCCCCCCGTTGATTCAGGCTGGGCCAGGCGGTTACTACGTGGAGATTGACTGTGAAGCCATCAAACGAAGGCGACAAGAATTGCGATTGTCAGTCGGCGAACTTGCCAAAATGGTGGGCATTTCGCGAAGGACCCTTTACGGTTATGAACGTGGCATGGGCAAGGCTTCAGTTGCTGCTACTTATAACCTGATATACACCTTGGGCGTTCCTGTCGCTAAGTCAGTCAATATTCTGGAGAAAACAAGAACGCGTCGTAAATGCGAGCTTCTAGCAACGGCCAAGCGCGTGATCTCTAGTAACAGTCTGATCAACAGACTCTTCAGAAAATTTAGCAAGCACAACGTGACGACCGTTGAGAGAGCGCCGTTCGACTTCATCATTGCCTTCCCGGAGGAGAAAGCGAGAATAATAGGCGGAGTCACGGCAAAAGAAGAGCCTGAACTGGACAGAAGGATAGATGAGATTCTGAGCCTGAGCAAACTGGTTGACGCTCATCCAATTTTCATAACAGACGGTGCAAAACTGACGAACAGAAGCATTCCATGTTTTCGCAGCGAGGAGATCGCCAAGATCAAGCAGCCAGAAGATCTGATCTTCAATGTTACATAAGCTTCTTTTGAAGCGCTTGGTTTTCGCTCTCGGCCTTTTTTGCAGGTTTCCACGATTTTCTTACGAAGTCGGGGTATTTTCCGAATCGTTTCAGGCACTGGTTCAGGAAATCGATTGTTCTCGGATCTGACGGATAGCCTGAGCCGAAGTCGCCGTGAAGGCTTTTCAGCTCGTCGATTTCCCTGTCTCTCTCCACTTTGGCGATTATTGAAGCTGCTGATACTATCGGATAGTTTCTGTCTGCTTTGTGCTCGGAGACTATTTCGACTCTGAAAGGCAAACATTCCAAGATATGCTGTCCGAACCGTTCTGCCATTATATCTGAGGCGTCAACGTAGGCCTTGTCTGGCCTTAACTCGTTGATCACTTTTGCCATGGCTTGGGCTTCCAGCCTATTTAATCTGTGAAGCTTTCTGCCATTAAGAACGACATCGTCAATTTCACTCGGGGACAACTTGACCATCACGTATTTTCTGGCAATACACTTGATTTCATAGGCAAGTATTTCCCGCCTATGAGGAGTCAACAGCTTGGAGTCTCTAGCGCCAATTTGTGTGAGCTTCGGCAAATCCGGTTCATCCATAAGCACGCCTGCAATAACCAAAGGACCTATTACTGGTCCTCGACCAGCATCGTCTACACCAGCAACTAGCATAGGAGAGCTACCTTTGTTCTCTTGAGAAGCTATCTTTAACTTCAAACCTATAACATTTTATTGCCCGAAGAAAACCTAGCCAACATAGTTGAGTTTGCGACAACCTGAATGAAGCGCCGACCTGTTTCTCATGCACTATGTGCCAACCAGCATTGAGCAAGAGCGAAGACGAAACGCACTATACGCCTTTGAGGCTCCGGCCGAATCGATCTTACAAGATTGACTACTGAAGCTCAGAATGAACCAACAGAAAAAGGAGAGAGTGATTGGCTTCTGTTCAAGCTTGGTTTCTACAGCCAGCCAGGCGGTCCTATACATGCGTGGGCATATTCCATGTATGGACTCGGTGGATAGTAGTAGGGGGCCCAAGTTTCAGTGTCTGCAAACACGATCGTGTTGTAGTATGGTGGATCAGACTCTGCGTGTGTAGCACCGTTCTGGATGACTCCGTAATAGCTGTACACTGGGTTATTGTTTATGTCGTTGCCGAAGAAATGGTAACGTCCTCTTAGACATTCGAATATGTCTGCCTCGTGATGTACGCGGTAGTATTTCCATGGATAAGGAGCGTTGCGGTTGTATGTGCCTCGAACGTACGCGTGAGCGTAGCTGTTAGGCTGGCTCCACACATCATCTTCGTCCAATCCTGGCGGTAACAGGGGGGCCCTCGCTAGGCCAACGAAGCTTAGGAAGGCAACCATAGAAGCCAAGAAGGCTAATCCGAGCAGAGCTACTGTTCTTTTCATTCTTTCTCACCATTCGGAGTTGTAGATCTAATTACAATTGTTGTTATAAGATTTGGTTACATTTAAGTGTCAAAAAACGAATATGTATGGATTGTGAAGTATAATCAAACAGATAAACCAGCACAACCAGCGTGTTTACGATGTCAGATCCTTGTTTCGCGCCAATCGTGAGATAATCTACTCGGCAATGATCTAATCGAAGACCGAGTTTGTGCAATGAATTCCTCTGAGCTTGACACATTTTCATTCAGTATGACGCGATTCGAGATACTCAACGGCTTTTCTGAAGACAGCCTCATGGAGGCTTCCCCTGTTCTGGCAAGTGACCGTGTATGTCTCAGCATCCTCTCTTCCTTTCATTTCTTCTATCAGCACACTTCTTGACTTCAAATGAACAACGCTAACAACAAGCTTCTTGCTTTCGCCAGCCTTTGCCACAGCTTCCTTAAACTTCTCCGAGAACAACTCCATTGGCCCAACCTCGTCAACAGCAACTATGTCGCATTTGTCCACAGCATTCACGATAGCCTGTGCACCCAAACCCTCAAGATCATCCAAGTTCACGTGATATCTACCGATGTTTGGCCCGGTTTTCTGATTAACGTGAGCAAGCCACCCGCGCTTAAGACTGCTCAAATCCAGAAGCTCAAACCCAACTCGGGCACCGCAAGAACGAACTTCACGGCTTACCATCCCGCCCACACTGTAGCCTCTAGTCCTTAGAGCTTCGACAACTCTCAACAACAATGTTGTCTTGCCCACGCCAGGACTGCCAGTTAGCAGTAGTAACCGTTTTCTCAAATGGCTTTCCCTTTATCAGAAGTCTAATATTGTCCTAAAATGGTTTCTTCATAGCCAAGCCCAGATAAACAATGGTGAAAAGCAAGAGCATGAAAAATGAGGATTTCAAACCAAACTTCCCAACTGAAATCATAACAGAAGGCAAAGCCAAAGTCGTAGTTCCAAAGCTTAAGGCATTCGTGAAGTCTCCTTCCGAATATGCACCTTCCAAAGCTCCCGTCTTCTACAATCCAGTCATGGAATTCAACCGTGATCTTTCGATTCTTGCAATGCAAGCCTATCAAAGAGGGCTGGACCGAGAGATAACTGTCTGCGATCCGCTTACTGCAGGCGGCGTCAGAGGAATACGCTACGCACTCGAAGTCAAAGGCGTAAGGAAAGTCTGCGTAAATGACATCAATGAAAACGCTTTCCAACTTGCAAAGCACAACGTAGCCCTAAACAAGCTTGGAAAAAGAATCACCGTCAGAAACGAAGACGCAAACCTGTTTCTAAGCAAGCATTCTGCACCACACAAAAGATTCGATGCCGTGGATGTTGACCCATTCGGTTCACCTGTGCCTTACCTGGATTCGGCCATCCGTGCGCTAAGAAAGGGTGGCCTGCTAGCTTTGACAGCAACTGACATGGCACCTCTCTGCGGAGTCCATCCCAAGGCATGCATACGAAAGTACGGCGGAAAACCGTTGCGCACAGAATATTGCCACGAACTAGCCATCAGACTACTGGCTGGCTGTCTCGCCAGCGTGGCGGCTAAGCGCGACATAGGCATAAACGTTGTCTTCAGCCATAAGCTGGAACACTACATCAGATTGTACGCGACGATAGATTATGGAGCAAAAGCAGGAGACGAAAGCATAAAGCAAGTGGGATACATACTTCACTGCTTCAAATGCTTCCACCGAGAACCAGTAGAAGGATTCTTCAACATCGGTCAATCTTTGGCTTGCAGAGAATGCAACTCGAAACTGAGCGTCGCTGGACCACTTTGGCTAGGAAGGATATTCGACAAGCAATTTGTCGAAGTGATGGAACAAGAGACTGGGCGACGCGCCCTCAGTAATGGAGAGAGAATAGGCAAAACCTTGTCACTGATAGAAAACGAGACCGAAGCACCCATCACGTACTACGTGGTTGACAGGATATGCGATGTGCTGCGCCTACCAGTTCCTTCCGTCAAGAACGTCATTGAAGGCCTAAAAGAAGACGGCTACAGCGCTTGTCTAACGCATTTTAATTCGAGAGGAATAAGATCGAACGCGCCTGCCGCCGAGATATGCAAAGTTGTACGAAGGACAACGGACTCGCATTGACAAGTTTTAAATAACATTGGGACATAAGAGTGAGAGGTTAGTGATGGATTTGAACAAAAAACTAGTCGTTCTAATGTTAGTGACAGTCGCTATGCTTCTTGCCGCACCTTTAGCAAATGCAGAGCCTCAAACGTTGACTATCTGGACAGACAAGGCCGAATATGCACCCGGCGAAACAGGCACACTATACTTCGTCTTCTATAATAGTGAAGGTAGCGCATTAACTATCAAGAAGATCACGATAGTCTTCGAGGATTGGGCCGCATACCGAAACGATCAATGGGAAGGAAATCAGACGATAGAGCTTGTTCCGCCTCAGGGCGTTGCAAGCAAAGGAATCTACGCAAACAGCACAAAGTTCTCGGTCCCAAACGATGGAAGAGCCCAAACTACACAGGTACGCATCACGATTCAAACCGAGGAAGCAAGCAGCATCGGCCCATGGCCTCACTTTATTTCAGTGGTGCAGACGCCAAGATACATGGAACAGATCGTTACACTATTCACTCTTCAAATAGTGCTGATAATCGTATGCTCGATTATACTGGCAGCAACAATATTCCTCTCTGCACGCAAACCGCAAGTAGCATGGAGCAAAGAACCAACATAAAAGAAAGCCAACACCCCCAACATTTTTCCATTTTGTTTAAGTAACAGAATAAACAATCTTCTAGACATCGTTTAATTGGATGTCGAAAACATTGGAAAAAGACAAGGTTCTAGTAACGGCCGCATGGCCCTACCTAAACGTCACGCCCCATTTAGGCAACATGGTAAGCTCTTTTCTCTCAGCCGACGTAGTCGCCAGATACTATCGGCTTAAGGGCGAGGACGTAGTAATGGTGAGTGGCTCAGATGAGCATGGCACTCCGATTGAGGTTGAAGCTGTACGTCTAGGCGTCCCGCCAAAGGAGCTTACGGACAGAAACCATGCAAAAGTCGTGGATTTGATCAAGAGATGGGGTATTTCCTTCGATAACTACACGAGAACTGAAAACCCCGTGCACAAGGAATTCGTCCGGGACCATCTGATGAAAATCTACAAGAATGGATACATCTTTGAGCAGGAAACAGAAATGCTCTATTGCGAAAATTGTGGCCGTTTCCTGCCCGACAGGTTTGTTGAAGGAAAATGCCCACATTGTGGAGCCGAAAAAGCTCGAGGAGACCAATGCGATTCATGCGGAAGGCTACTGGATACAACTCAACTGATTGAGCCTTACTGCGTGATCTGCAAAGGCAAGCCAATCATAAAGAAGACTAAGCATTGGTACTTTGACCTATCGAAACTCTCCCAACAGCTCGGCGAATACATCAGTAAGAACGAGCGGCTGGCAAGCAACACCAAGAACTTTAGCCTAAACTTGGTCAAAGAAGGGCTGAAGCCCAGAGCAGTAACCAGAGACGCCGCAAAAGGGGTCGAATGGGGAATACCAGCACCTTTTCCAGGAGCCGAAGGCAAAAAGATCTATGTCTGGGTCGAAGCAGTCTTGGGCTACGTTTCTGCTACGGTTCAGTATTTTGGAAACCGTGGAGAACCTGAGAAATGGAAGGAATTCTGGTTCAACAAGGACGCAAAAACCTTGTACTTCATCGGCAAAGACAACATCCCATTCCACACGATCATACTTCCAGCCTTACTGATAGCCTCAGGCACAGATTATAATCTGCCTTGGAACGTGGCAGCAACCGAATTTCTGCAATTCAAGGGCAAGAGGGCTTCCAAGAGCCGGAGAATCGGGATATGCATAGATGAAGCCCTTGAACTCTTCCCTGCTGACTGCTGGCGCTACTTCTTAATGGCCACGAGACCTGAGACGAAAGACTCGAATTTCTCATGGGAGCTGTTCATTGAAAAAGTAAACGCAGACCTGAATGACACGTTTGGAAATTTTGTCCACAGAACACTGACGTTCATCAGCACGCAATTCAGCGGCGAGATCCCGAAGCCTGAATCGTTAGATGAGGATGCCAAGCTGATTCTGAAGACAGTTGAGGAAAAGGTCCAAACTGTCGCTCGTGAAATCGAAGACTGCAAGCTGCAGTCTGCTGCAAACACCGTCATGAGCATAAGCCGCATCGGAAACCAATACCTGAACGAAAAAGAACCATGGAACCTAATCAAGAAAGACAAAGCCAAGGCGGCTAACGTGCTTTATGTGGCAACGCAGATCGTCAAGTCTCTAGCAATATCATCAGCACCGTTCATTCCGTTCGCCGCTGAAGAAATCTGGAAAACCCTCAACCTGCCAGAAAACGTTCACACACAGAAGTGGACTGAAGCCTTGAACCCATTGCCAGCGAATCACAAAATATCCAAACCTAAACCGCTATTCCGCAAAATAGACGCAGATGAGAAGAAACTCGACGAAATGCTCGTAAAGGCTAGAGAACATCTAACAGATAAAACCTAGTCTTGTGATACACTGTAAGCTGAGAATAAAAAAAAAGAAAAGACGAATTCGTCTAGAAGTTTTCCATTTGGTAGAGATTCAAGTCTACTCCCAACGGTCTCTCTGGCTCAGACTTGGGTTCCATGTTAAAGAGGTGCGGCGCGATCGCCCCGAACCCGCTAAGCACTTGTGGTGAATCAACTCCAGTCATAACCAGTGTAACTTTCAGCTTGCCATTCTGTTCAGGGTTGACTCTCGCACCCCAAATGACGAGAGCATTGCCATCCATCATCTCCGTGACTATTTCGCCCACGCGGTTCGCTTCTTCAATAGTCATCTGGTTGTCGCCAGTAACGTGTATCAGTGCTCCTGTTGCGCCAGCATAGTCCACATCCAATAGTGGACTTACCAAAGCGTTTCTCACTGCTTCTTCCGCACGGTTCGGTGCGTCAGATTCACCTACGCCGACGACGGCTATGCCGCCTCCTTTGACTATGGTTTTGAAGTCAGCAAAATCAAGGTTAATCAGGCTAGGAGCCGAAATCGTCTCGACAATGCCTCTGATCATGTTGGCCAAGACTTGGTCAGCTACTCTGAAGGCTTCGCTGATTGGCAATTGTGGCACAAGCTGCATTAGCTTGTTATCGTCAATCACCACCACTGTGTCGCATTGTCTGCGCAATTCAGTCAATGCAGCGGAAGCATATTGAATCCGACCTTTTTCAATGCGGAACGGCGTCGTCACAACACCAACCGTCACAGCATTCTTTCGTCTTGCTATTTCGGCAATGGACGGAGCAGCTCCAGTTCCTGTTCCACCGCCCAAACCGGCTGTTACGAAAACTACGTCTGCACCAGTGAGCAAGTCTTCGATCCGTTTCCTTGATTCTTCAATTGCGGCTCGTCCTAGCTTCGGGTCGCCGCCTACTCCAAGCCCTTTGGCGAGTCTTTCGCCTATGAGAATCTTCTGATTGGCTCTTGAAGCAGTGAGGCGTACAGCATCTGTGTTTATGGCTACACATTCCGCGTTTGCCATGCCAGCTTCCATAAGACGAGTCACCGTGTTGTTACCCGCACTGCCAACACCGACCACCATTACGCGACACTGTCCAGGCAGCTTGACACCGTCAGTCATGGTGTTGTGCCAAGCATACCTAAGGGCATGCTCTGCAGGACGCATCCTAGTCAACGTTACTCTTCCTCCGCCAAACTTCCTCACTAATCATATCCCGAACAGCCACGCGAATCGCTTCAGCCCTGTTTGGATAGAATTTTTCAGTAACAAGCTGGTCCAACGCTTTTATGTAAGTTTCAGGAAGATAGAGTGTGATTAACTTCATATTTGCTCTCCCTCTGGGTAAGCATAGAAACGCAGTTGCTGGATCTATATCTCTGTATAATATGATCTAAATATGTCTCAAATATGTTTAATCCCTCTCCTTTTAAGCATTGCGGAATTTCCATTGCACTTTCGTGTCAATTCCGTTGCCCGAGAACCCTCACGTTTTTATTCCTTGTGAGATCATTTAACATATTGCGATGAACCCTTTGCAGGTCTTCGTTAAGAGCTTCGGCTGTTCAACAAGCTTCGCTGACGGGGAAGTTTTGGCAGGTTGTCTAGCTGAAGCTGGATACGAAGCAGCCAAGTCTGCTTCAACTGCAGACGTGATAGTCTATAATACTTGCGCGGTTAAGGGGCCCACAGAGAATCGAATGATCGAAATTCTGAAGCGAGCTCCGAAGAACAAGAGACTCATAGTGGCTGGATGCTTACCTTTAATCAATTTTGGAAGATTGGACAGAGAGGTGCAATTTGACGGAGTAGTAGGTCCAGCCGCTGGCGATAGGATCGTTGAAGTCGTAGAGCATGTTTTGAAAGGGGAGAGGATTCTTGCTCTTAAGGGTGCTGTTGAAGCCAAGCCTAGCTTGGCTCTTCCCCGTGTGCAATTAAATCCTGTGATTAGCATTATTCCGATATGCTATGGTTGCTTGGGCTCATGCGCGTATTGCTGTGTCGCTTTTGCTAGAGGAAAACTGAGAAGTTACCTCTCTCAGGAAATTGTCGAAAGGGTAAAGAAGGATGTGATGCGTGGAACGCGAGAGTTCTGGCTCACCTCACAAGACACTGCCTGTTATGGCAGAGACTTGGGCACGAACTTGGCTGAATTGTTAGATGCCATATGCAACATCAAGGGAGATTTCAAAATTCGAGTAGGCATGATGACCCCTGACACAGTTCTTGGCATTCTGGAAAAACTAGTACAGTCCTTTCGAAGCGAACGGGTTTTTAAATTTCTGCACCTGCCTGTTCAGAGCGGTGATGACCGAGTCCTCACGAATATGCGGCGGTTCTACCACGTTGAAAATTTCAAGAGCATAGTGAGAACCTTCAGAACAAGTTTTCCAGAACTGACTCTTTCAACAGACATTATCTGCGGTTTTCCAGATGAAAGCGATGAGGCTTTTGATGAGACAATGCAGTTGATTGAAGAAGTCAGGCCCGATGTGGTTAATGTTTCAAAGTTTTTCGCACGACCGAAGACGATTGCTGCTGAAATGAGTGAGAACCGCGTTTCTTTGGAGAAGATTAAACTTAGGAGCACTAAAGGGGCTCTCCTAGCCAAGAAGATTGCTTTCGAAAACAATCAGCGCTGGATCGGCTGGATCGGCGAAGCTCTTACTGACGAAATCGGTAAGGTTTCTGGAACCTTCATCGGACGCAATTTCGCGTACAAACCTATTGCCATCAAGAGCGCAGAAAACCTGCTTGGCAAAACCTTGAAAGTCAAGGTTGCCGAAGCATTCCCGACTCATTTGCGGGGGGAGGTAATTGAATAAGTTATTTATGCTCATTTGCACATAATCAGTCGTGCATGAGATGAACAGCATGAGCGAAGAAAATGTAATTGAAGTGGGACGCATAACGCACTTCTTCCCCAAGATCAGTGTTGCTGTAATCGAGCTTAAGGCACCTTTGTCTGTCGGCGACACGATTGCCATAAAAGGGCCAAACACGGATTTCGAACAACCAGTTGATTCAATGCAGATTGAGCACAATAACATTCAGCGGGCCGAGTCTGGACAAAGCATAGGCCTCAGAGTGCTGCAACGCGTAAGAGAAACAGACAGAGTCTACAAGAAGCAGTAAGAAAATCGCTTAGTTAGCCGAATAATCGGATCGATAAAAAGACTGATAGCAACGGAATCGCTAGATTCTAACGTCAAGATCACATCTTCAGACCGATAAGAAAATAAATTCTGGGTCAATAATCGATTTGTTAGACTAATACTAACCGATTAGGCAGGAAGACATTCGATGTTTGAACGAAAAAAGATTGAAGAGATAATGCAGGAACGAGAACGTTGGGAACAGACAACGCTCCAGAACTGGCTGAGGCAGACTCGCGAAAGAAAAGACGATTTTCACAATCATTCAGGGATGCCCGTAAGACGGGTCTACACGCCAGAAGACATCAAGAAAATGGACTACATGCGTGACCTGGGCTTTCCGGGCGAATACCCGTTCACCCGGGGCGTTCACGCAACAATGTACCGCGGGCGCACGTGGACAATGCGAATGTTTGCTGGGTTCGGCACGGCGGCAGACACCAATAAGCGTTTCAAGTATTTGCTCAAGGAAGGGGAGTCAGGCTTAAGCACGGCCTTTGATTATCCAACGATCATGGGCTATGATTCCGATCATCCTATGGCGAAAGGTGAGGTGGGCATCTGCGGGGTCGCCATATCGTCGCTGCGGGACATGGAAGTCCTCTTTAGCGACATACCTTTGGATCAAGTTACGACTTCCATGACCATTAATGGTCCTGCGCCGATGCTGCTTGCAATGTATGTGACCGTGGGCGACAAGCAAGGCTTCCCTAGAGAGAAATTGGGTGGAACAACGCAGAACGATAATTTGAAGGAATTTTTCGCTCAGAAATTGTGCATTTTCCCGCCGAAGGCGTCTGTGAAACTGACGACAGACATAATCGAATACTGCACTCGACACTTGCCTAGGTGGAATCCTGTGAGCATCAGCGGTTACCACATTAGAGAGGCTGGAGCCACCGCCCTGCAGGAACTGGCATTTACTCTTTACGATGGGATAAGCTACGTGGAATCCACTCTAGAAAGAGGTTTGAAAGTAGATGATTTTGCTCCTCGTCTGTCATTCTTTTTCGCTTCTCACAACGATTTCTGTGAAGAGATTGCCAAGTTTAGAGCCGCTCGCAGGATATGGGCAAAAGTGATGAAAGAGCGGTTTCATGCCAAGAGTCCTCGGTCAATGTGGATGCGCATGCACATTCAGACATCAGGATGCACACTGACGGCACAGCAACCACTGAACAACATAATACGCACGACAATCCAAGCTCTTGCAGCATCTCTAGGCGGAACGCAGTCTCTGCACACGAATTCCTTCGATGAAGCCCTTGCATTGCCAGGCGAAGAAGCCGTGAGAGTCGCCTTGCGAACGCAGCAGATCATAGCATGTGAAAGTGGAATAACGAACACTGTCGACCCCATGGCCGGTTCGTACTGCATTGAAGCTTTGACAAACGAGATGGAAGAGAAAGCATTTGAGTACTTCCGGAAGATTGATGACATGGGAGGAGCTATAACAGCTATAGAAAAGGGCTTCTTCCAGAGGGAGATAGCCGACAGCGCCTTCAAATACCAACGTGAAATAGACGAAAAGAAACGAACAATCGTCGGCGTGAACAATTACACGATTGAAAAAGATCATCCTATTGAGCTTTTGAGAATAGATCCAAAGGTAGAGAAAGGCCAAGTCGCGGCGCTGCAAAAACTGAGAAAAGAACGGGACAGCAGAAAAACCAGAGAAGTCCTTGAAAAGCTTCATCAAGCAGCAGAAAAGAATGAAAACCTCATGCCGCTAATGATTGATGCAGCAAAAGCTTACGCAACGTTGGGCGAGATAACCAACGTGTTGAAAGAGGTTTACGGAGAATATAAGGAATTGATCATAATATAAAAAGAGGCGAGACAGCATGCAAAGCAAGAGAAAAATCAGGGTTTTGATCGCCAAACCAGGACTGGACAGCCATGATAGAGGAGCCAAAGTCGTCGCAAGAGCCCTCAGAGACGGCGGAATGGAAGTAATCTACACAGGCTTGAGGCAGACACCGGAACAGATAGTTGAAACAGCACTGCAGGAAGATGTCGACGTCATAGGCCTGAGCATACTCTCAGGCGCCCACAGAGCACTTTTCCCGAGAATAATGGAGCTACTGAGGCAGAAAGGTATGACTGACGTCATGGTGTTCGCAGGCGGAATAATCCCAGAAGAAGATGTCCCGGAGGCAAAAAAGCTGGGAATCAAGGAGATTTTCGGACCTGGAACCACCACAGAGACTATTGTCAAGTACGTGTTTAACAACGTTCCTATGAGATCCTAGAGAACAAGATGTGCTGAGTGTTGGCAAGAATCCAAGAATTGGTCCAAGGAATACTAAGTGGAGACTACAGAAGCATAGCAAGGGCAATTACTATCGTTGAAAACAATGCGCCCGAAGCCAAAGAGCTGATCGCAACCATCTACCCTCACACTGGACGAGCCTACGTAATAGGGTTGACTGGACCTGGCGGCGCTGGCAAGAGTACACTCGTCGAGAAGATTGTGCGAGAGTACAGGCACAGAGGCAAAACAATCGGCGTTGTCGCTGTTGACCCCACAAGCCCGTTTACAGGAGGTGCTTTCTTGGGCGACAGGATTCGAATGCAGGAGGTGTGCATGGACGAAGGCGTTTTCATTCGCAGCATGGCAACCCGCAACTATTCAGGCGGTATCGCGAAGGCAACGAAAGACGCAGTGAAAATTCTTGATTCGTCAGGAAAGGACATAGTGCTCGTCGAAACTGTTGGTGCAGGACAGTCTGAGGTTGAGATAATCAAAGTGGCACAAACAATAGTTGTTGTTCACGCACCAGGTCTAGGCGACGAGATACAAGCCATAAAAGCCGGAATCATGGAAATAGGCGACATTTTCGTCGTGAACAAAGCTGACCGAGAAAATGCAAGCAAAGCTGTGACGGACATTCAAACCATACTGCAACTGAACAATAAGGAAGACAAGTGGAAGCCTCCCGTCTTGAAAACGATAGCCCTCACTGGCGAAGGCGTTTCAGAACTCATTGGCAAAATTGAAGAGCACAAGCAATTTCTGGAAAAAGGGTTAAGACACAAGAGAAGCCGAGAAAAGGTTGAATCAGAACTAATCGAAGCAATTACGGAAAAGGTGACGAACTCGATTATAGAAGAACTAAAACGGGAAGGAAAGCTTGAGGAATTTGTGCAGAAGATTTTGGAGAAACAAATAGACCCAGCCTCAGCAGCTGAAAAAATACTCCACGAAAAGCTAAGGAAGCATTGATTCAATGTCAAAGCTTGATCATGGACTTGTCCAAGTTTACACTGGAAACGGCAAGGGAAAGACTTCAGCAGCTTTCGGGTTAGCACTGAGGGCCACAGGCAGGGGACTAAAAGTCTACGTTATCCAGTTCATCAAAGGAGGCTTCGATTACGGCGAAGCATACGTCGTGGACAAACTTCCAAACCTTCAACTAAAAGCTTTCGGCAGAGGGAAATTTGTTACAGCCAAGCCCCCAGAAAAAGAAGACGTTAGGCTTGCCGGAGAAGCTCTGCAGTTGGCAAAAAGTGTTGTTGGAAACGGGGAATATGACGTAGTCATACTTGATGAAGTCAACGTCGCTCTGAATCTTAAACTGATAAACCTTGAAGAAGTTCTGCAATTGATTAAGAGTAAGCCACGGCACGTTGAGCTCGTATTAACTGGGCGGTATGCGCCTGAGGGCATAATTGAGGCTGCTGATTTGGTTACTGAGATGAAGGGAGTCAAACATCCTTTTGAGAAAGGATTTGGTGCGAGAAAAGGCATAGAATACTGAGCCAAACTCCTTCCGACGTTATGAGTTCATTGTCCGTGAATTCCTTTTAATGCATATTAGCATTATGCTCTTACTTCGAGTGGAATGAGAAAGGTAAACATACTAACGTTTTCAAAAGAGAAAAGAAGGAACGACTTCAACAGACGAAGAAAATGGGAGTCAAGGAATGGATAGAAAACAGCGGGGGTTAAAATCATTTAACGTGTTTTCGTTTTACGCTTTTCGGCTTGCTTAAGTGGGTGGCGTCTCACTCGTTACGTGAGTATCTGCTGTCCCAGGTGAAAGAGTAGGGTTGGAGGTCTGTTGGGTTTCCGTTCTTTTTCTGCGTAGAAGGAGAATAGCTGCAAGTGTTGCGCCAGTAGCTGCCACGAGACCTATGGCCAGTATTGCGTACAGCGGGACTGTCAGAGCCTCTTGTGTGGATATGAAGTTTGAAACGCTTGTCTGGATGCTACCGACACCGGGGATCAAAATTGTTGCTACGTGGTCTTGTATGTCTGTGACTACGCCGTTTATTGTGCCTAGTGTCGTGTTGATTGTTGCGGCGGTTCCGTTTATCGCTATGACACTGAGGAAAATGTTATCGAGCGTTGCGTTTATCGCGGCTAGGTTTAGGTTTATTAGGCCTATGTCTGTTTGAAGCAATGCCATGCCGTCTTTGATTTCTAGCACTTGTTTGTTCATTAATGTTAAAGCGTTGTTCACCGGGAAGCTCTTGAAGGACGTTCCATCAGCTCTGATTGTGACCGTATTGTAGCTTGCCGCCATGACTAGCGTGTATGTGCCTGTCTCGTTTCCGGCTATCGTGTATGCTATCTTGTATAGACCTATTGCCACGCGTTGTGCCACCAAGTTCTCTGTATTTCCGTCGGGTTTGTAGAGAACTGCACTGCTGATGCTCGCATCGACCGCTTGGCCCTTGAATGCTGTTTGAGCGTAGAACTCGGCTATTTCTCCTAGGAAGTACAAGGTGCCTACATCGATCTGAACGTTTAGTGGGGCGGTATCAACAACCGTAAAGGTTGCGCTCGCGCAGTTGCCTTCACAGTCCAATGCTTTGACGGACTGATATTCTGCGTTAGAGACGGGTATGTTGAGAGTGAAACTGAAGCCGCCTAAGCTGTCGACGTTGGCATAGCCCATCAGCATGTCATTGAATGTGACTGTTGCTTGAGTTTCAGGTGGGAAGCCGAGACCGGTGGCGACTACCTTCGTTCCAACTGGTCCCTCTGTTGGGCTTAGGAGCACTACGATTACCCTGAATGGCTGTGAGCTTGTTCTTCCAGTTGCTACATCCAACGCAGTTATTTCATGAATGCCACCTGTAGCTTCGGCGGGAACGGTCAGCAGATACGTGTAGCCGCCTTCTGAATCCGCCGTTGCATTTCCTATAAGCGTCGCATCCCAGTAGATTGAGACCGTGCCGTTCGGAGTTGCTCCCACGCCTGTTACAGTAGTCTCTGTTCCAGGTGAACCAGCTGATGGGCTGATCGAGATTGGCATGTATGCTGCATGTTCGATGGCATTGCCTAGTATTTGCCTGGAGGCTTCGTTTGAGGTATCAAAGTCAAATCCAAGAAGCACTATGTTTCCCATGCCGGCTTCTTTATGAATTACGATAGGCTTATACCCGTCACTGATTATGGCTTTTCTTTCTGATGTATTGAAAGCCAGCGTGTTAGATGGTGCGGCAAATGAAGAGGGCACCCCTTCCCCGAGAGAATCGTTGAAATCGGCCACGTAGAGTGTATAGTAGTTTCTGCTGAAACCACCTGAGATCGACATCAATCCAGCGCCAGTTAATATGCCGTAGGTTCCGCCATATCCAGAATTGTAGTCGCAGACTATTATTGTTCCGCCCTTTTGCAGGAAATCGGTTAATGCTTCAGACCAGTATTCCCCGACTGCCTCTAGTGTGGCTATGCTTGTCCTTTCCTGTTCAGGTATGAGCAAGACATCTTTTCCCGAGAGCGTGGAGTCTAGCTGGTAGAAGTCCCACAGTTCTGTCAAGATGTAGTTCGGACCGAATGACAATTCGATTGCGCTGATGGTTTTCGCGTATTCACCGTAAAAGTCTGCGTACTGCCCATAAGCGAGAATCTTTGGGGCGTACCGCACGATGATAGCCTTTGAGTAGGCATTGTTTATTGTAACGTTTTCGCCGGAAACAGGCGGAGCATATGCAGTGATGTTGTACTTTCCGCCAATCACCAGTGACCATGCGTATGCTAAGGTGTAGTACCCTCCGCTCACTAAGTCTGGGACTGTCACACTGTCTACCATGGAGCCGTTTATGAGAATTTGGAGTTGCACGTTTGATTCAGCATTTTGGCCAAGATTCCAAACCGTTGCATTCAAGACCGTGGTCTTACTTGGCTCAAGGTAGTTCTGTGCATCCAAAGATACGCCGAGGTCGTGCGGATACTGAACGCCTATGGAAATGTTTATATCAGCAAGTTCAATCACGGTTCGAGTACCAGTGTAGATGTCCGTGGCGTTCATTCTTATCCATAGACCTGATGACTTGTCATACAGGAAGTCGTATTGATATCCGTACATTTGGTACAGTATTTCCCAGCAATCGATTGAGCGCATCTTTCTTTGGACAGACGTGCTGCCGCTCACGCTTGCAGAGCTGTATAGAAGATTTATTGTCGAACCGATTCCTATGCTGGTTTCTATCCATGCGACGTACCACATGCCGCTCATTGCTCCGCTTTCGACGAATCGGCTCATCGTGTTGACGATCATCCAGTCTGAAAGAACAGGTCCTGAAGGGTTCTTTGCTGTAAGATTCACGAGAATCTTATAGGGCTCAACGTAATGGTCGTAAGAAAAGTTCATGTATCCTGTGCCAAGCAAGCTTCCTGAAGAATCATAGGAGTACGTGGCATAGTTCGCATAGTCGCCTTCAACAGGATTTATCAGAGGATACCGCACGTGAATATATTCCGTGCATTTGTTGTTCTGCGTGTAGTTTTCTGTTGGGAGAGGCGGAGCGAATGCCGTTACGTTGAAGATTGATTCCTGTGCCGGTGTCCATACGAAGCTCAAAGTGTGTGATGTGCCGTTTGCAAGCAGAGGGATTGACACGTTCTCGATTAATGTGTTGTTTATAAAGAGCTGAAGGTTTACATCAGTTTCATTGTATAGCCCAAAGTTGTGAACCGTGGCGTTAAGATCAGTTGGATCGCCGGGTTTGAGAAGAGCGGGAGCTTCTAAAGACACCGTCAACTCGTGCGGAGGCGTCGTCTTGAACCAATTGATGGTATTGAGGGCCAGTACTTCATTGTCGCTGTCGTAGAAGTCGATTTGACTATCACTGTCGGCATCGTATGCTGAATCCCAAACGTTGCTGTCACCGATGAGTACCAGTCTTCCAGCGCCGACAGCTCCTCTGTCGAAAGCAGCCATCACTGGAACATGTAGTGCTGGCGAGCTGTCGTTACGCCAATATGCTGTGCCGTCTGAATCAGTCACTATGATCGGAGTTTGATCTGACGGCGCATCTATGATGCCGTCTCCGCCGTACATCTCGACCCGACTGATATTCACGGTAATTGGATGGCTGAGTAAGTTTTCACCCGCGTAGACTGGCCACGGGACATCACCTGCATTATCATCAGACTCGCTTATGCCATCCCCTCGCAGGCGAATGCCTAGCCTCTCTGCCACTGTCCTAGCTATGGCTCCATAGTCGCCCCAGTCGCTAATCAAGAGGAGATTGCCCCCGTTTCTGACCCAATTTTCGATTGCGTCCAGCTCCGAGTACGAGTAGATCAACTGCGGTGCAGCTATTACTAGGATATTCACTGAGGCAAGTACGCTTGAGTTTATGATCGTTCCAGGATTTATTGTTGTGACATTGTAGCCGGCATTGACTAGATAGTCTGCAAATGCGGAGTATCCGCTAGGGACGTCAGCTGCAGGATTGTCACCTATGGAATATGATGGTGCGTGAGCCTCCTCGAATGCAACTTGTCCGACAATAGACCTGACTAGAACGATCTTGGTCACAATGTTGTTTTGGGTCTGTGTTTCACTAATCACGGGCACAATGTACAGTGTGATGTTGAACGTTCCCTCGGCTAGAGGTGTCCATTGTAGACTGACGATCGTTGATGCGCCATGTGCCAGCTGATTGATGAGTCTTGATTCTGTCAGATTTCCATCTACCAGAAGCTGCACGGTTACGTTCTGTTCATCGCTTGCTCCATAATCCAAGATTGTTGCATCGAAACAGCTGGTCTCTCCAGGTTGGATATATTTTGGTTTTTTCCAATCAAAGATGAGAAGGTCATGCTCTGGGGGCGCTTGCTCAACAGCCTTTCTGGCGTTGATCCTTCCATAACCATAATACTTGTCAAAACCAGAGTCGCCTAAGTCGTCTGCTGTGAACCTTAGTTGTGCCCTCACCCAATCCTTTGTGGCGTTTGGAAATTGGCTCCAGATGAGGGCTGCGACGCCTGAGACGTGTGGGCATGCCATGGAAGTTCCATCCTTGAATCCATATGAGCCACTGCGCAAAGTTGAATAGATCTCTACTCCTGGTGCCGCAATCTCCACCCAATCACCATAGCTGCTGAACCCCGCAATATTGTCGTTGCGGTCCGTCGCCGTAACCGCAACCACCTCGTCGTAGCCTGCAGGGTAACTTCTGACGGCAGAAGCTTCGTTTCCTGCTGCTGCCACGACTAGAACCCCATGGCCGTAAGCATAACGCACTGCATCAAGGATAAGCTGGCTGCTTTCATAGCCGCCCCAACTGTTGCTGAGAATTTTGGCGCCCTGGTTAACTGCATGGATTATGGCGTTCGCGAGGTCATCTTCATATCCGATGCCGCTGTAGTCAAGAGCTTTTTCGGCCATTATTCGAACCTGAGCTAGCCCCGCTATGCCTTGGCCATTATTGATCACAGCCGCTATTATTCCTGCACAGTGAGTCCCATGGCCGTTATCGTCCATAGTGTCGTTACTGTCGTTCACCCAGTCATATCCAAGTGGGACATAGTTGGCAGCAAGATCAGGGTGAGTGTAATCTATTCCTGTATCAATGACTGCCACGAGAACAGATGAGTTGCCAACTGTTGTGTTCCAAGCCCAGTCTGCCTCAATCTTGCGCGGCCCCCATTGCTCGATCCAATTCCCATCATTTGGCGCGAACTGAGTTCTGAACTTCTTGTTGGGTTCCAAATACCGAGCCAAGCCAGATGCTTGAACAGTCGCGCTCAACATGTAAACGGCGTTTGAAGGCACGCTAGCAATTAATGCCGTAACCTCGCCAAGCATTGTAACAGTGTTGACGATCTTGCCGCCAGCTTTTCCAATCATTTCTATAAGATTGTCGTAGCTCTGTGGTTGCGCGTTGTCTATGCCTATTACCAGTTCCGTCGAATTCTCAAGAGTAGAGCCAAAGATGCTGTGTTTATTGGCTCCGACGTCAGCGATTTTCATGGAAGAAGAGCCAAACCAAAATGGATCTTGGTAGGAACTGTTCGCGCTTGGTCTTTGCTTTACTGTTTCGTTAGCATGAGAGCTAAGACCCTCAAGTGCACTCCCGCCATTTGGATTTGGCTTTTCCTCGGTTGAAAAACTCTTTGCATGTGATGAATGTTGAGGAGATAACGTGTCCACCGCTAGGTGGGTAATGGCGGTTGAGGAAAGCATCAAGACGATACTCATTGCAAAGAGCTGTTTCAACAAAGGCTTAAGCATTTGTTCTCACCAAGAATGTACATATTGAAACTCACAAGTCACGAATATAAGGTTTGAGAAACTGGCTACTCACACCGCACTTTCGTGTTGTCCAGTGAATGTGGACTCTCTTGACGAACCTTCCGATTAAAGTAGTATTCTTGGCTGTTTCCATTCTTCCCTAAGAATACTGTACATGTATGCATTGCTCCACACTCCTCTTACACACCCTGATTTTCGAATCGTTCCTTCTCTTTTGAAGCCTGTCTTCTCCAACACTCTTTGTGAAGGCTTGTTTCTTACGTCGGTGATTGCTTGTATTCGATGGACATCTTTTGATACAAATAAGTAGTCTACCATTAACTGAGCTGCTTCGGTCCCGTAGCCTTTTCCTCTTTCGCTGGGAATCATGTCGTAGCCAATTTCCATCCACATGTTCGGAAGAACGAGCCAGTGTGCTATGGTTCCTGTTTTTGTTCCGTCTTTCTTTTCTATTATGAAGCGTCCTGCTTCGGTCAGGATTGACAGTTGGGAGGGGTTGTCGAAGTCTTTGAGTCGTTCAGTTCTTGATCTTTGTGGGGTGATGGGGTCGTACTCGCCTCTCCAGTTTAGATTATTGAAGCATTCTGTGAGGAAATCCATATCCTCTCTTTCCCTGACTCTCAGGTTTACGTTTTTGCCTTCAAGCAATATTCTCACCATTCATAACATTGTCTGCTTCAGTTCTTTTGTTTTTTCTATGAGTACTTGAACAGACTTGATATGTGTTGATTTAAGGCTTTTATGGCTGGTTTATTTATTGTTCAGTTGGTGGCTGATTGATGGGTTGTGTTCGTATCCGTGGGATGGTTGCCAATTCCTTGGATCATGATTTGAAGGGGGAGTTGGAGTTTCTGGCTGATACGGGTGCGATCTACACGGTTATTCCGAAAGGTGTGGCTGAGAGGCTGAAGTTGAAGGAGTCTGGTAAGAGGAAATCTGGGACTGGTAGCGGAGTGGTTGAGCTTCCTGTAAGTGAGGCTTTTCTGTCCATAAATGGTGAGGGCGTTACTAGTCTGGTGGCTATTGGTGGTGAGGATATGCCTGTGCTTTTGGGCGTAACGACTTTGGAGCTGCTGGGTTTGCGGGTCGACCCTGTGAACGGAAAGCTGAAGCCGTTGGACCTTTTGATAATGTAGAATAGACTCAGCGCGCGCTTTGCTTGGTTCTTATGTTGTTAGTGGGTGTATTTGTTTTGTCGTGTATTCTAGGTATTTCTCTTTCTCTGTTACTGGCAGGTTAAAAATCGTAACCGACGCATCCCTCGTTATCCCCACAACGTACCCAAACTCCTTGCTCCTAGCCACCACGTACCACAAGTCTCCATGCTTCGCGTAATCCTCGAACAAACTCGTATTCGTCAAATCAGGACCATACAAGCTAAGCTTATTCACATTCGGAATATCTACATTATCAAAAAACGAGATCTTCGTATCCTCGGGATTCCTCAAATGAAACTCCTTCAACGTTTCAGGACTAATCCTAGCCTCAACAATGCTGCCAGCCTTCTCAAACAACAATTCACTAAGCTTGTTAGCGATGTAATTAGCCACACGTTTTTTCTCCACAACCGTCAAAAACGTCTTACCATATTGCTCAGCAAAGCTGAAAACTGCTTCAACCGTCCTCGGTTGCGGAATCACCTTACCCCTATGAAAAACCCGCAACACAAAATCATGACTATAAACCCCACGAAGCAAACCACTTTTAGGCACAAGCCCAACCACCTCAGTAACCAAAGCAAACCTGTAGTCACCCTCCTCAAACTCCTCCTCAATACGATAATCACCAAGCCTTTCAGCAATATCCGCAATGCTCAAAGACTCAGAAAGCTTGAACACCTTACCCGCAACAACCATAAACCTCAACCCCTCTATGACAACACACAAGCTTACGAAACACCCGATATATATCTTACTAACGCAGAAACAGCCACACCCAAACATCATTCTCATCCGTGAATTCCGACTAAGCGAATTGCCAAGGGTTAAATAGTATGAAACGGCTTGAACCCTCCAAAAGCTAGCCCTGCACAACGGAGAACCGCCATGGCAAAAATGCCCACAACCCTCACAAAACTGGTCACCATCATCAAAGAACTGCCAGAAATCATTTACACGGTCTTAAAATATCCAATGCTGCTAGTTCTACTGGCTTTCAACTGCGCCATAGTAATACCGCTCGGCATACTAGGCATCGCCTCGTACGGCATACCAAGCATCGCATTATTCTTCCTAGCCGAAACCCCAGCAATATACTTCATCGTCAAAGAAGCAATCCGCCAAATCAAAATGCTGCCCATGAGCGAAACGTGGGAGACCTCCCCAGAGAAATGGAACCAAGCATTGAAAGATTTCGCGAGCATGGTAAACAAGAAGAAAATGAAGGCCAAAGACTGAAATCATGGCGGCTCTGGTTTATGGTAATTCTGCAAATCCTCATGTAAACTTCGCAGTGTGCTCTGATTCTGCTTTTAACAGAACTTTGCCTAATTGCTTTAATACGAGACTTTTCACCTCTATAACCACTCGCCCAAGAGACTGAGACGCCAATGTTGATTCAAGAGGTAATCCTAGAGAACTTCATGAGCTACGAGTACGCTAGGGTGCCGTTTGAACATGGCGTCAACGTCATCTGCGGGCCTAACGGTTCAGGAAAATCATCACTTCTGCTGGCCATTTCTGTGGCTCTGGGCCAATCTTACACGGAACGCTCAAGAAAGCTGAGTGACTTGATACGATGGGGCAAAGACCAAGCCCGAGTCACCATCATCTTGGATAACTCTAGAAGAGGAAATAGCCGTCCAGTCCAGAAATACAACAAGGACCAGATCTTCCTTACCCGATCCTTGCGGAGAGACGGCAAATACTGGTTTGAACTCGAGAACCGAGCAGCCACGAAAATGGATGTGGACAGACTACTCTCTAGGTTTGGCGTAGATCCTGATAACATACTTATCATAATGCATCAGAACATGGTTGAGCAGTTCACAGTGCTTTCGCCTCAGGAGAAGCTTCGCATGGTCGAGGCAGCAGTTGGGCTTGAAGCCTACCGTGAAAATGTGCTGCAAGCACAGAAAAAGCTGACTCGAATACTAAGCCAAGAAGAATCAACCAGCAAGCTCTTGGAACAGGCTGAACAAACACTGGGCTATTGGAGAGAACAATACGACCGATTCCAGGAGAAAAAACAGCTGCAGACTAAGAGAAGGTTCTTGGAAAGGGAGCTTGCATGGGCCGAAGTTGCTCGAAGAGAAGACATGGTCAGGGCGTTGGAGAACAACAGGAAGCAGCAACAAGGCATTCTGGATCAGATTGAAAGCGAAAAGGATACCATGCAAGAGCAGTTGCAGATGCAGCAAAACGAAACTGGTAAGCTTAGGAACGAGCAGAAGACGCTTTTCGATGAAAGACTAGGTCTTGAAAAAGAAAAGGCTGCGAATGAATCAACAATTTCTCTGTGCGAACAGCTCTTGATAGAAACAACACTCCTAGAAAACCCATCGCTCAAACTGACAGAGGTACAAACAAGAGCTGCATTGAAGAGCTTCAAGCTACTAAAAAGCGAAAATCTGAAGGAATTGGTTCAAAACTCCAACCAGCATGTCGCAAAACTGAATGTGGAAATAGATGAAAACAAAGCCAGATTTTTGAATCTAGACGAGAAGCTTGAGAAAGTCGGCAATCAACTATTGGATGTTCGAATCAGATTGGCTTTGCTACAGTATCGCAAGGAGAATGCAGTAGCCAGCATAGAGGAACTGAAAAGGGAGCTGAAGACTGCAGAAGCACACTTGAACCAGACCATCAGCGAAGCCGGACAGTCTGGACCCAGAATCGCAGTTGTGAAGAGCACAGGCGAGATCCTCGATGAAATGCGGATCACCGACGGGCATCTAGCGGCACTTGTTGACGTTTCAGAAGACATCGAACGCATGTACGAATCCTATTCAAAGCTCTATTTGGAATTGAAGCAGAAAGCACAGCTTGTGGCAGAAAACCGCGAGAAAACGCTGGAAGAAGTCAAGACAAGAATGCAGGCGTGGCGAACAGTGATGCAAAGCCTCTTTGAAAGGGCAAACCTCGAATATCAGAGGATTCTGGTTCAAACCCAAGCCGTCGGAGAGGTAAGACTTGCCAACGAGCATGACATAGAGGCTGCTGGACTGGAAATCCTAGTAGGCTTCAAAGGCAGCAAACCCGTCCCTCTAGACGCTTACACACAAAGTGGCGGAGAAAGAACAACTGCAACCATGAGCTTTCTACTAGCTTTGCAGCAGCACGTTCGCTCCCCGTTCCGTGCAGTGGACGAGTATGATATTCACATGGACCCGAAAAACCGTGAACTCATCGCAAAAATGCTCATATCAACAGTGAAAGATAAAGAAGCCCAGTACATGGTGATCACCCCGAGTCAAGTGACATTTGCAGAGAACAACTTGAACATAATCACAGTTCAGAACATCGAAGGGAAGTCGATAATCAGAGAGGTAGCCTAATGCAGTCCAAAAGAGAACGAGAAAAAAACGGCAGAGAAAAACTTCAGCGCATAATCGGCACGTGCAAATCCGTGGAAGAGCGCGCACTTGACCCCTTCCTGATAGACATAAACGAAAACATCAGCACAGTCAGAGAACTCTTTCCAGAATGGAATATCCCAGAAGACCTCTGTTTGGATGCTGAAACAATACATCGCCTAGCCTCTGTCATAAAGCTTCAGAGCGAATGGGTCAAACATCGCTCCACAACATTGTACACGGACCCATTTCTGCTCGAAGAAAAACTCACAAGGTTGCCAAAAGAAGAGATCGTGAAGACTTTCATGCAAGCTTGGCGTCCGACAGTAGAGCTGGAGCAGATTTCGTTACACAGTCTTTCAGAAGCCACAGGATACTGGGAGAGCTTGGTTCCGCTCAATGAAAGATGGAAGGAGATGCCACCAGAGGAAGTTGGAGCGGGTTCGGCAACACGCGAAGAGCTTATAAAACAAAGAATCCTGCGGGACAGGACATTCTCCGAAGAACTGGAAAGTTTTTGGCAAGAACTCAAGAACAAGGTAAGCGAGAAAAGCGAAGACGGAAAAATCCATTACTGGGATTTCGTCGGAGCAGAAACCTACGAAGAGACTATCCAAAGGGCTTTCATGACAAGCTTTCTGATAACATATGGCTATGCCACATTGGAAATCCACCCTCTAGAAGAGGAGACTTTCGTCAAACCATACGAAAGGCCTGTCGTCAAGACGGGCAAAACTCAGTTGGTGTCTATCCCGATAGCTATAACAGCAGATGAATGGGCAAGATGGAAGAAAGGCGAGTCAAAGTGAGCAAGAGAAAAGCACAATACGCAAGCAAGCTCAAGCGCGCAACCCACATGCTCTTCTACAAGAAACACATGAAGCCAGGGGTGAAAGGGTGGGAACTCAGAAAAACATTAGGTTCAGACTACCCGAAAGTTCTCAAGATTTTAGATGATTACCTCAAGGCATTAGATCTCCAAGTTAAAACTGTCTTTGAAGAGGAAAAGGAAATAGAAAAACCCACTCTGGAACATCTAGACAAAGCCCGATTCCTGATAACATTGCGAGGAGACCTGACGCCCAAAGAGGCCAAGATGGTTGGATGGCGGATAGATGACCTCGCAGGATTAGCAGTAACCATTGCATACGTCATATCAAAGAAGGGACAGGCACCTAGAAAGGACGTTGAAGAACTGCTGCGCGAGAAGCTCCCAGGCTGGAAAGTGGGAATCAACATTGACCGCTACGTTCGATATGGATATTTGACCCAAGATGAGTATGGACAACTATATCTTGATTGGAGAACACGGGCAGAAGTAGACCAGAAAGCACTCATAGATTTGCTCTTGAGAACCGAAACTAAGCCCGCATAGGTTGACTATTTTCGTATCTTGTGGTAAACGAAGGCTATAGCATCGATAACGATAATCGAGACAAGAATCAGTAGTGGGCTGCCCAAGAATTGGTCAGCGAAGGATTGGTCGGCTGCATTCACATAGCTGACCAGCGCAAACAAGAAGAGTATTGAGTGAAAGGCCAATCTCATCCGAGTCTTCATGTCTTAGTCCTCATCGGTTTATGTTATGCTCACATTTTGAATCTGGAAGTACCTTTTGGCTAGAAAGCGCAAACGTTCCGCGTTCTTGCCGTTCTTCCCTATGGCAACACCTTTGTCTTTCGGGTTAACCGTGACCACAGCCATGGTCTTTCCATCAGTTCGCTCACTTATACGAACCTCTTTAACCATAGCAGGCTTCAAAGCATTCTTGATGAACTGCGCTGGGTCCTCAGAATATTCAATCAGTTCGTGTTTCTTGCCAGTCATTCTTTCCAGCGTGTGAATGTTTCTCCCGCCTCTTCCAATCGCCACGCCTATCTGTCCTTCGCTCACAACATAGATTACACGCCCCTGCTCCTCGTCCACGATGCAGTCTTTGGCACTAGCGTTGGTTATGCTTTCAAATAATGCGATGTACCGCATTTCTGTGCTTGTGATCTTTATTCCTGTTGTCATTCATTGCCTCCAGTGGCTTCCTCTGCCTCGGGAGTCTCAACCAGCTTGAGAATCTCTGAATCGCCAGGTTCTCTTATACTTAACGCGGAAATAACAAAGGGTTTGCCGCAAACGCCCGCTAGATCGAGAGAAGAACCTTTATGGGTTATTAGAGGAACTGCCGAGAGCTTGCAGTAGTATTCTATATCTTTGCGTGTGTTTTCTGGACAGTTTGATGCCAGGATTATCATCTTGGCTTTTCCCGTCTTGGCATTCTTTACGGCAGAGTCCGCACCGAAAGACACTTTGCCAGTCTTGACTGCGTTGGCAATTGCCTTGTCGACGTCGATCATTTGCCTTCGCCTTCTTCTTTCTTGCCCGTAGGTTCAAATGTGGACATGTAAAGCTCCACTAATCCTGTGCCAATTGGTATTGACTGCCCTACTATTACGTTTTCGGTTACACCCTCCAGCGGATCGCTTTCACCTTTAACAGCTGCCTCAACAATGTTTGGAACAGTGATCTCGAAAGCAGCGCGAGCCAAAACGCTTGACTTCTTGCCGCTGATGCCGTGCCTGCCGATCTGTTGAACTTCGCCTGTGGTGGTCATCATGTCTGCTACGAGCATGACGTGACGAACATCAACATCTAGGCCTTGATCCTCCAGAACACTCTTAGCCTCATGAACCAGTGCGTTCCTAGCCGCTTCTATTCCGAGAGTCTTAGCGATCTCGTGAACATTGTTTGTAGTTGTTCGTGACGTGTCTACTCCGTGAACTTCCAAGACCTTGGGCAAGTTTGAGCCGTCTGTCCTTATGACCCATTCTCCATGTTCTTCTGTGACCAGAACACGTTTTATTCCAGCAACACCCTTAACATGGAAAGCAGTGACTTTGTCAAGCAGTTTCTTGAGAGTCTCAACCTTCTTGGGCTTGATATGTATGTTGTTCCCCCTTCCTTTAATCATGCAATTCTGTATCTTTAGGACCTCTTTCAGTTCATCCATCGCCACGCCTCTGTCATCCATCATCGTCTTGTTGAGCTCCACAATGATTTCCTCACGCAACGGGTCTATGTAAATCGTCTTGGCTAGATTCTCAAGCGTCGTGTAGAAAATATTGCGTGCGACTTTCACTGCGGCTTCTCTGCTCTTTCTGTATTTTTCGGCCAAGTAGATCGACATGATTGGCGTCGAGGGAATTCTTCTAGCGTCAACAATCTCTATCAATCTGGGTAAGCCCAGAGTCACGTTTTGCTCCCTTACCCCAGCATAGTGGAACGTTCTGAGCGTCATCTGTGTTCCAGGTTCGCCGATCGACTGAGCCGCAACTATGCCTACAGCCTCACCAGGTTCCATCAAAGCACGCTTGTAATGATCAAGTGTCAATCTTACAGCTTGATCCACACTTTTCTCGCTCAGCTTTGACTTCGTCGAGTTTTGCTTCAGCTCGCTTACAAGAATCGGCGTAAGTTGAGTCTCAACTTCTTTCAATTGCTCTTTCACGTATTCGGCTGACGCTGGTCTTCCTTTTGACTCGCCGATCTTTATCTGATCAACTAGTCTGCTCACGTTAACGGCTTTCCCATGGTCGCTCTTAGCAGGGTCGACTCCGTCCTCGCCGTAACTGAACTGAATTATGTCTCCAGCTGAGTTTCTGACTGTACCATCATACTCCAAGCGTACGTGTTCGAGCGCGTTGATCAGCCTTCTCTGCATGTAGCCACTTTGCTGCGTTCTGACCGCGGTGTCGACCAGTCCTTCTCTGCCACCCATAGCGTGGAAGTAGAATTCGATCACGTCAAGTCCATCTTCGTATGATGAATAGACGAAGCCTCTTGCCTTCGGTGTAGCATCACCAGCCTTGAAATGCGGCAACGCACGGTTTACATATCCTCGCAACACTCTCTTTCCACGTACTGATTGCTGTCCCACGCAAGCGCTCATCTGTCCAATGTTGAGGCTTGAACCCCTAGCACCCGTTCGCGTCATAACTATACCAGCATTGTCCAGAGTGAAGTCTCTGTCAGCTATCTTTCCAGATTCGTCTCTTGCTTTCGCCAATTCGTTCATCACGTATATTTCGAATGAGTCGTCAATGTTTTGTCCCGGAAGCCTTTGTAATGTACCGTTGCGGCGGCTTTCTATCAGTTCCTCTATTCTCTTCTCAACCGTGCTCATTGTCTTTTTTATTTTGTCTTCAGCCTCTGGAGAGAGTACAAGCTCATCATACGAGTAGGTGAAGCCGCGCATGGATATGTAAAGCTTCAACATGCGGGTTATCTTGTTGAGGAACTCACGTCCTGCTTGCGATCCGTAGTCCTTTATGATTCTGTGAAGAAGACTTTCAGACTGTTCAGCGCCTATGGAACGTCTATCAATGACCCCACTCACAAGCTCACCATTCTTGACGACGACGTAAGCGTCAAAGGGGCAGTCCTCGTTAAGACACTTGGCGCATCCTTGACAGACACTGGCTTTCAGGACATAGTTCAAGTCTGTTGGCAGAAACAGACTGAAGATTTGCTTGCCAGTCCATAAAGGCTGAGGCTTCTTGACCTTGGGTTCGGGCAGTTGTCCTTCGTATCCAGAACCTAACAGAAGTCTGCTGACTTCGCTTTTGGTCAAGTAGGTTGTTTTTCTCGTGAACAGGTATGCCGACGTGATGAAGTCTCGGATTGCCCCGATTATTGGGCCCCCGAATCTCGGAGACAATATTTGGTCCTGAACCTGCATAAGCAAGAGAGCTTCTGTTCTTGCCTCTTCACCTTGAGGAACGTGAAGGTTCATTTCGTCTCCATCAAAATCTGCGTTGTATGGTGGACACACGCACAAGTGCAATCTGAATGTCTTGTAAGGCAAGACACGTACGTAATGTGCCATTATTGACATGCGGTGCAACGATGGTTGACGATTGAAAATGGCTATGTCGCCATTCCTAAGGTGTCTTTCCACGATAAATCCAAGTTCTACAGCCTCGGCGATCTTCGTTCTGTCAACGACGAATTCAAGCCTTATACGTTTGCCATCAGGTCTGATTATGTAGAGTGCGCCAGGGTATTTCTCAGGTCCGTTTATGATGAGTTTGCGCATGTCTTCGATGTTCCACTGCGTGATCTTTTCAGGGACAGACAAGCGCACGGCAATTTCGATCGGGACACCGACTTCGTTTATGTCGAGGTTCGGATCAGGCGAGATTACTGTGCGGGCAGAAAAGTCAACTCTTTTTCCTGAAAGGTTGCTCCTGAATCTTCCCTCTTTTCCCTTCAGCCTTTGTGAAAGCGTTTTCAGCGCTCTGCCAGAACGGTGTCTTGCTGGCGGTATTCCGGAAGCCTCATTGTTGAAGTAAGTTGTCACGTGATATTGAAGAAGTTCTGACAGGTCTTGAATTATGAGTGTTGGGGCACCGGCGTCCATGTTTTCCTTTAACCTTTGGTTGATGCGGATTATATCCACAAGTTTGTGAGTCAAGTCATCTTCAGACCGAATTCCTGACTCTAACGTTATTGAAGGGCGTACATAGACTGGTGGAACGGGCAAAACCTGAAGCACCATCCACTCGGGACGCGCGGTTTTCGGGTGGAATCCTAAAAGTTCAAGATCTTCATCAGGTATTCGTCCCAGTTTTTCTCGAATCATGCTCGGCGTTAACGGTTCTGAGCCGCTTTCTGGAATCTGCTCACTAAACTTCGTCGGTTTTTCAAAGGTTATCTTCAGCTGAGCTGCACCGCAGTGAGGACACTGTTTCGTTTTTGTTTCCTGCACAATCTCCTTGTAGACTTCGTCTGGAACAAGGCCCAAGAGCTGAACAGTCTTTTCAATTCTAGCTCTAATCCTTTTTATGCTCTCATCTGGAAGCAAAATGCGCCCACAGTTTCTGCATGTCACCCTCAGAAGGTCATAGATTATCTTCGTAAATTCGATGTGAACTATCGGAACCGCGAGCTCGATGTGGCCAAAGTGACCAGGACATCGGATGGCTGTGTTGCCGCATGTTTTGCATCTTTGTCTAGGTTCCAGAGTGCCGAGTCTGCCATCCATCAGCCCAGCGGTTATTGGGGCTCCGTCTTCATCATAGGTGTCCGGTGTCTGAATCTCCACAACTGAAAGTTTTCGTATATCTTGAGGCGAGAAAACGCCGAAGCTGATCCCGTCAACAACTTTGTGGATTATTTCTTCTGCCGTCATGCTATGCTTTCTCCTTTAGCTTCAATTTTGGCGCGATACAAAGGCTCATCAGCTCTTGGATGAGAAGTTTGAACGCATAAGAGACTATCACTGGCGAGATTTTGGCTTTGTCTTCGCAGCTTCTGCAAACGTATTTTCTTTGTTTCATGTCATAATAGGCTATGTGGCCGCAGTTCTCGCAGGTATAGAGCGTGTATTTGTCGGATTCTTCCAATAGTCTGTCTCTGAGAAGCATGGCTGCTCCATGGCCGATTAGGCAGTCGCGTTCCATTTCGCCGAATCTTAGACCTCCGCCTCTGGCTCGTCCTTCTGTCGGTTGTCTAGTGAGCATTTGCACCTGCCCTCTGGCTCTTGCATGTATTTTGTCAGCGACCATATGGTGTAGCTTTTGATAGTAGACGACCCCGATGTATACGTCTGCAACGAATTTTTCGCCCGTTATGCCGTTGTAGAAGACTTCGGTGCCAGTATTGCTGAATCCAAGCTTGACTAGGGTTTTCCTGAGTTCGTCAGATTTTTCATTTGAGAATGGAGTTCCGTCAGCCGGTTTTCCTCTTACTGCTGCGACTTTTCCTGCGAGGGATTCAATGAATTGTCCAATGGTCATCCTTGAGGGAATAGCGTGTGGGTTGACTATTATGTCTGGAACAATACCGTCTTCTGTGAAGGGCAAGTCTTCTTGCGGAACAATTAAGCCTATGACTCCCTTCTGTCCATGGCGGGAGGCAAACTTGTCGCCTAACTCTGGGATACGCTGGTCCCGAACTCTTACTTTGACGAGCTTGCTTCCCTCACTTGAGCCGGTCACAAAGATTGCATCAACAGTTCCTGTCTCAGAGGGGCGCATGTCAACGGACGTGTCTCTCATCGAGGGACCTTTCACTTCAAATTCCTTGTATTCTTCAAGAAACCTAGGCGGGCTGATTCTGCCGATGAGAACATCGCCACCTGTGACTCCTGACTCCAAGCCTATTATCCCATCAGGCTCAAGCAACCTGTAATATTGCTCGCCTCTAAAACCGCGCGGTCCAGGCTCGGGTATCGTGAACTTATCCTTAAGTCCTCCCAGATATTGTCTGCATTCGGCTTCATAGATTCTGAAGAAGGTTGAGCGTCCTAGGCCTCTCTCAATGGAGGCTTTGTTGAAGATCAGGGCGTCTTCCATGTTGTAGCCTTCATAAGAGAGCACGGCTACCAGGCAGTTCTGTCCTGACGGGCGGAGTTTGTAGCCCATTGTCTCCATTAGGGCTGTTTCAACTATAGGCACTTGAGGGTAGTGCAGAACGTGCGACCTTGAATCTACACGTTGTTGGAAGTTTGTCGCATAGACCCCAAGCGCTTGCTTTGCCATCGCAGCTTGATACGAGTTGCGGGGTGACTGATTGTGTTCGGCGTAGGGTATCGTTGATGCGCAGATTCCGAGAATTGTGTAAGTGGCAATCTCTAAGTGCGTATGCTCTGGTGTTATTTGCTGAGAGTTTAGAGCGATGTAAGCGTCCTCCTCTTCTTCGGCATCTAAGTATTCAACCAAGCCACTCTTGACAAGGTCTTCCCATGACCATTCGCCTGATGCTATTCTCTCGGTGTGTTCTTGCTGAAGTCTTGGAGCGCCGTTTTCGACGATTATAAGAGGCCGTCTGACTCTTCCTTCATCAGAGTTGACGTAGACTTCGTCTCTTTCGCCATGGATCTTTGAAAAGTATGCTATGTTTACCTCGGTTGAGATTTCTCCCCTTCTTCGTCTTTCCCTGAGCTCCCTTGTTATTTCTTCGGAGTTGGTGCAATAGCCGATGATGTTTCCGTCTACGAAGACTTTTGCCCCTGAGAGTTTCAAGGTGTCGTTGGCTTCATATGCTGGTACTACGCCCATGCTGAAGAGTACCTGCCTTATTTTCTCAGGGTTGACACCCACTGAGATGCATGCGGACAGTGCCAGGTTTTTGACCAGACCGCAGTTGGAGCCTTCAGGTGTTTCACTTGGGCATAAGCGACCCCAATGGGTTGAGTGCAGGTCTCTGGCCTCAAAGTTTGGTTGGCTCCTGCTGAGCGGTGACTGAAGCCTACGCAGATGGCTTAAAGTGGAAATATGATTTGTTCTGTCAAGAAGTTGCGTTATACCAACTCTTCCTCTTCCCCAGTTTCCAGTTGCAAGCGAATGCTGGAACCGTTCGGATATTATTCCCGGGCGGACAGCTACTGAAACGGTTATGATCGGTCCTTTTACGCCGATTCGTTCAAGCTGGTATTTTATGTCTCGGATAAGGTTTCTGAAGGCAACTCGGAACAAATCACCAAGCAGTGGGCCTGCCAATCTTAGTCTTTTGTTCTTGAAATGGTCTTTGTCGTCGGGTTTTCTTCTTCCGAGCTTTAGTTCGACTGCCTTGACAGCCATCTCTCCTAGGAAGATAGCCTTGTCTTTTCTTTGCTGGTTTGTCCTTCCCAAGTGCGGCAGGAAGTTCTTGTCAATTGCAGTTTCGGCCTTCTGCACACGGTATTCTTCAACTTGCCCGTGGGCCACACGGTTTCCGATGAAGACGATCGCGTCTTTTGAGGTGTCTACACCCACAGCTTTTTCAAATGAGGCATCTAGCTGACCTTGGATTTCCTTTTCTAAGGAAACGGCTTCGGCGATTTCCTTGTCTGACTCCAATCCCAGTGCACGCATTAGTACGACAAACGGAATTTCAGTGGGCACGCCTGGGATTGAGACGTATATGGCATCGTCTGGCTTTAGTCTCAGCTCTATTCTGGCTCTGAAGCCTACGGTGGTGGAGAATATTTTGGACTGATAAACGGGTGTGGCTCCTTTTTCGTCTATGTCCATTATCACTCGGTTCGGGGCCAAGTCTTCCATGGCCACTATTACGCGTTCTGAACCGTTGACTACGAAGTAGCCGCCTGGGTCGTCTGGGTCTTCTCCGCAGGCGATAAGTTCTTCTCGGGAAAGCTGTGATAAGAAGCACAGTTTTGATTTTAGCATCACTGGAATGTTGCCGACGTAGACGAGTTCGGTGTCTTGCTCTCTACCGTCTATTACAGGTGTCATCTCAAGCGCCACAGGCGCTGCATAGGTCAGATTTCTGAGCCTCGCTTCCATCGGATAGATTTCGTGCTTTGTTCCGTCTACTTCCGTGGAATAGGGACCTGTTATCCTTGTCTGTGGGTCTATAATCCAAATCTGTCCTAGCTTGACTTTGTATGGGCTGTCAGGAACTTCTATTGGGATTTCTCCCACTTCATCTATGACTTCTTGGAGGCCGTGGTCTATGAACTCGTTATAGGAGTCCAAGTGCTGTCTGACCAGACCCTTCTCCTTGAAGAATGCCGCCAAAAGTGTGTGAGTGTCTTCTTTCAATATCTCAACCATTTTCAATCAACTCCCGCAATCTTGCTCTGACACGAACCAACGGTCTTATTTGATGCGGGGTTTCTCAAACTTGTAGTTTCCTCCGACAGTTGGGCTATCAACTTGAAAAATGATCTCCAATATTCTAAAGAGCTAGAAACGTAGACTGCATAGCTGGCTAATAAACTTTTTTGTAACTCTGCACCCAATTCAGTGTATTTTGGCTCCTTGCATTAAGCATTTGCGTTCGTTGACACGCAAAGTATTAGTTGCTTGCCAGAATAGAAAAAGCTTGAGGATGCAGAGTGGAGCAGAAGTCGAAAGCTTATGTCGTCTGGCTCATCTTGGACGGAAAAGCAGAGAAAGCGCTAGAGCTGCTCGCCCAGCATTACAAAGTCAAGATGCCCGAACTCAAAGTTGGCTTGCCCAAGAAGCACACAAAGAAAATTATGGGATGCTACAGCGCCAGAAACAAGACGATTTCCGTTTTAGATAGCGACACCTTGAAGGAGCCGTTCATCGTTCTCCACGAGTTCTATCATCATCTTCGCACAACAGCTGATGCACAGCATAAAGGTACGGAAAAATACGCAAACGATTTTGCCAAAGAATTCGTTAACGCGTACAAAACAGTGACAGGAGAAGCTTTGGGAAACAATTAATAAGAAAGAGGCAAAGTTTCTTATTCTGCGTGCAGCGGTAACCAAGCCAGGTCAAAGGTGAAGGACTCAAGATCGGAGCTTCTGGCATTGGAAGCCCCTATGAGCCATCCTTTCCCGTAGGGGTTCGCCGGTTCAAATCCGGCCCGCTGCACCAATAATCTTCTGAACGTAGCTACGCATTTGTCGAAAACGCCCCTTGTCTTGGGAAAATGAGAACTGAATCTTGCGCTAGAGAAAGCTTTTTAGAACAACTCACTCCGGAAAGTCTCCACTTGTAGTCTAGTCGAACGGTTGAGTCTAAACGTTTATTAAGATTTCCGACACTTTCGGCTAACCTTTAAGGTGGATGAAAACGTGAAAAAGAGAATCGACACTGGTTCGAGCAGGAAAGAAGAAGATCTGAAATTCGCAGTGTCTATTGAAGATGTTGCAATTGGCGCTCTTCTTCGTAGAAGACCGTCCTAGGAAACGATTAGCGTCGAGCCAATGAGCAGTGTCGCACAGGCTTCAAGCATGCTCGGTAAAGGTTTATAGCAAAGCTGGAGAGGCTCGATGCTTGGATGTGAGAAAACCTGTCGACGGACGCGACCTATGATTGCGGATCATGGTTGAGTTGTCATCAATATGATACCGCAAACTGACAACTCCCAGTGATTGTAAGGACTGTAATGATTGAACGTAAAATGGATGCGGAAAGCTAGCAAATAATATATCTTGCGTCTTGGTTAGCACATTTTCGGACCGATGATGAAAGGTGTATGTCAGTGACACTTGCCGACAAGATAATCGAACTCAAGAAGGAAAAGAAAGCGATAATTCTGGCACACAATTATCAAAGGCCAGAAATTCAAGATCTAGCGGACTATGTTGGCGACAGCATAGAGCTTAGCAAGAAAGCCATGGAGGAAAGGGAAGCAAGAATATTAGTCTTCGCCGCCGTAGACTTTATGGCAGAATCTGCCGCGATTCTAAACCCTAAAAAGAAGGTTTTGCTTCCAACTCTTGGCGCACGTTGCCCGATGGCTCAGATGCTCACTGTCGACGAGATTAAACGAGCGAAAGCGCATTATCCTGATGCCCCTTTGGTCTTGTACGTGAACACTCTGGCTTCTGCCAAAGCCTATTGCGATGTCTGTTGTACATCCGCAAATGCTGTGAGAGTCATCGAGTCGCTGAGTGCTGACACCGTGCTTTTCGGACCAGATCGCAACCTTGCAGAATATGCGCAGAGGAAGACTGGCAAAACTGTGATTCCTATTCCCGAGTGGGGCTTCTGCCCGACCCATGTGCTTTTCCAGTCTGAAGATGTTCAGGTGCTTAGGATGCAGTATCCAGATGCTTCTGTCATGGTTCATCCTGAATGCACGTATGAAATGCAGAGGGTAGCTGATTTCGTAGGAAGCACTTCGCAGATGTGCAAATATGCCAGAGAAAGCAGCGCCAGAACGTTCATTGTGGGCACGGAAGAAGGGCTTCTGCATCGCTTGAGAAAGGATAACCCTGATAAACGATTTGTCTTGGCCTATCAGGAAGCTGTCTGCCCGAACATGAAACTGAACACGCTTGACAGGCTTTACGTGGCTTTGAAAGAAGAAAAGCACGTGGTGACTGTCCCAGAATCAATAGCGAAGCAGGCTAGAAAATCCCTAGAAAAAATGTTCGAACTGGCAGGCTAGCGCGCTGAAAAAGTCTAGACCTTTGTTGATCTCTTTGAAGCGCAACTGAGAGAAGCAGGTGAGCGGCATGCGCGAACCCTTTATATCAGCCGGCGATGAAGAACTGAATCATATAAAAGAAAAGAAACTGGGAGAACTGAAGGAGAAAATACGGGCAATGAGCAGCACGGAACCTGCCCACGTGACGGATTCAGATTTCAACAAGGTTGTCCAAGAACACTCAATAGCGTTGATCGATTTTTGGGCAGCATGGTGTGGTCCATGCAGAGCCTTGGCTCCTGTGATTGAGGATTTGGCCAAGGAATATGCTGGAAAAGTCTTTGTCGGAAAGTTGAATGTTGATGAAAACCCGCAGACTGCTGAGCGTTTACAGGTTTATAGCATTCCAACTGTGGTAATAATGAAGAACGGGAAAGAAGTGGACAGGATTGTTGGGCTGTGTGCAAAGAATTATATCGAGGACGCATTAAAGAAACACACGGGATAGTCAGCGTATGGACATTCAAGAACGAAGAGTTGTAGGCGCACTCATGCTCCTTTTAGGCGTCTCCTGTTTGGCCGCAGCCGTCTACACGAAGCAGTTTGATTTCCTAGTGGAACTGCTAAAAAAAGGTTTTCCATGAAAAGCTTAGGCCAAAATTCTTAAACGGGTTTGCTTCGTAGAATGTAGACACTGTTGGCTATTTGATTCAACGGGTGATCTATTATGACTCCTCCAACGATTGACAGCAATAGTGCGGAGCATGATGGTATCCTAGAAGCGGCTAGGCTGATGCTCATTTCTGCAAGAACGGCCCCAAAATCCGCGGGCATAGATGACGTTCTGACTTTGATTGTTCACGGGAAAGAGAAAGATGCCATAGCGGACGTAATGGAACAGATAGCCGAAGAACGGAAGCTTGACCAGTTTAGGCGAGACGCACGAAATACCAGAGACTCAGAAGCCGTAATTCTAATCGGCATTAAGGGAAAAAAGAGCTTCGGACTGAATTGCGGAGCATGCGGCTACAGGACTTGCAAGGAATTCGGGGAAGCACGCAAGGCGAAGGGTGAAGATTTCGTCGGACCGAACTGCCTCTTCAAACTCTTGGATCTTGGAATAGCTTTGGGCTCTGCTGCAAAGACCGCAAGCACATTGAACTTGGACAACCGTATAATGTACCGCATTGGCGCAGCCGCCCGGAAACTGAAACTACTTTCAGAAGCAACTGTCATAATGGGAATCCCCATCTCGGCAAAGGGCAAAAGCATCTACTTCGATAGACCAGCAAAGGTGTAGATGCGTTGCCGAGAGAACAGCGTGCAAATTGAAAAGAAAGATCAGAGGCTACGTTTTTGTTTTCTCATCCATTTTTTCAAGAGTCCATCGGATACTTGATTTTAGCTCTCTCAAACGATCGGCGTCAACGTGGTTTATGACTATTTCTCGGATTGTGTCGCCTTCTCGAACGAGATTGTAAGAGAACATTCTTTCAGGCGACAACTGCCCTGTCCTAACCAACTCGTTGTCCCTTTCTTGCATTTTTACGAAGACTCTTTCAACCAGAAATTGGGTGAAAGGAGGCGTGTTAGTGTTGAAGTTTTTCTCTTCGTTTGGCAGGACACGCAAAGAATCGCCATGAACGTGAAGGATTGCGAGTATCTCACCTGTGACGGACTTTAATGGGATGACGTTTTCCGTCTCTGTTATTGTAGGCTGGGTGCGTGAAGGCTCAGCTTCTGCAATGGCCTCTTCTTTTGGAGGCTCAACTTGGATTTCAATTGGTGTTTTTGGGATCTCTGCGCGTTTAAATCCTTTTTCCAGTAATATGGAGTTTATTGTTTCTAGTAGAGCTTGTTGTTCCTTGAGTTCAGCGTCCAATTCTGCAACTCTCTTCTCAAGCCTCTTCTTGAATTCTACAAGCCTGACCACTTTCTCCGCGTCTTGCGACATTTTTGCCTCACAGAGAATACTCTAGAAGCTTTGTCTTTATCAAACCTTTTGAAGATTTCACTCTAAAAGCTAGGCTACTTCTGCAAGAGTGAAGCTGTCTGCCTTGTCGGCGGAGACACTGAATGGTGCAAGAGACTCAAGCTTGATTTTTAGCTCGTCTTGGAGGAAGCTCTCGAACTCTTGGAAGACGGGACTGTCAGTTTGGTTCAGTTTTGTGCAAAAGTTTCTTCCCTCTAACATTGGACTCAGGTCGTAAAGTGCTATTCTGGTCGAAAAGTCTGGATTCTCGCAAATTGTCTTTGTGAGGATTTCAGGAGGCGTTTCGGAAAAGAGCCAGGCGGAATATGAAGCTCTAACAACGCTGTAGGATAAGCCCTCGCGAATTATGCATTTTCCGTTTGAGACTATTCTCTTGAAGGAGGAAAGAGGAATCTCTCTGGCTGATAGAAAATTATGATATTTGTCGTCGATCTCGATCCAATCTTCGTTCTTTGAGATTCTCCATCCATGGGATTTGCATGAAGCCTTGAAGCTTTCAAGAATCTCCCACACTTTAGATATCTTCATTGCTTATCTTGACCTCTGCTGGTATTATCTTCTAGAACAAGATTCTAGTATACGCACTCAAATTTAAATCTATTTGCCATAAAATCCGCAAAAGTGTAGAACAGATCGACACAAAATTGAAGTTTTGCAGAAATCTGTGCCCAGAATCGACGACTTTACGGGAGATGCTTGGCGAAAGTCTGACGGAAAAAGCGAGGAATCCCTACATTTGTCCGACACAAACGATAAATCCACATATAAGTATCTTATAAGAGGGAGGGCGTAGGCAACATTGAGAATCAAGAACAACGCGTTGGCTTTAGATCCTACAGACGTAGGAATTTTGAAGGCTCTGCAGCAGGACGCTAGGCGGACCTATACAGCGATTGGAAAGGATTTGAGGATAGCGCACTCAACCGTTTATGACAGAATAAGGAGAATGGAAGAATATGGAATTATCAAGAAGTACACTGTTGTCATAGATTCCGAGAAAGCTGGCGTTGAAAGCATTGTCGCACTAATGACCGTTTTTACGGATCCAAAAGAAAGTGACAATGTGGCAGTGAAACTGTCGAAAGCTCCTGAGGTTTTGGAGGTATACACATCCATCTCGGAAGAGCTATTGGTTTTGGCAAAAGTCGCGGCCGAAAATCAGGAAAGCCTGCATAAGTTTATAGCCGACTCGGTCGCGCCATTGCCAGGGGTTTTGAGGATTCGAACTTCGATCGTAACAAAGAAGTTTAAAGAGACTCAATTTTCCATGACTGATGATCCAAGAAGGTTAACTCTTATAAGAGAAAAAGGCAATAGAGTTGGGGGAAACAAGTCTTGAAAGAAGAAGCTAACTCACCATTCCTGAGGACAGTTCCCAGAGAAAAGGCGTTCTACTTCTTCACTTCTGTTGGCAACTACACTGGGGAGAATGCAACATCTTTCAAAGAGTTTTTGGAGAGAATAGGCGAAGTGAACGTGAAATCCTTGGAGTTTCACCTTTACCGTGGCGATCTTGAAAAGTGGGTAACTGAGGTCTTGGAAGACAATAAGCTGGCAGAGGAAATTGGCAGACTTCAGAAGAGTAGCCTATCCGGCGAGCCGTTACGAAGCCAACTCTACGCAACAGTTCAAAAACGCTATCGAATACTGACAGATAGTTTCAGCCAATTCCGTTAGTAAATCCTTCGCTTTGGAAAGCGCTACGTTGGTTATCAAGTAGAGAGAACTTGCCGGATTGTTAGAGGTTTTGGGTGTCTCAGAGTTCCTTGCTTCTTCGATCAGTTGAGTCACGTTTATGTTCCATGATGAAGGGGGATATAGGTTCATTCGACTTTGAACTGTTATGCTTCCGCTCCTATAAGAGTATGTTTTGGCTTGGTTTACTGCAGCGGATAGCGTCATGTTTTCCTTGAGTATTAGTTTCAGGAGTTCAGTTGTTTCACGGTCTGTGTCTGGAGGTATCACTATGTTCGTCCATCCGATGTAGGCAATTGCTCCTTTGTTAAGGAAGGCTCTAGCCAAGTCTTCACTTCCAAGCTTGAGGCTCCAGCACCCCATTGCAATGATTATGCTTTTGGGGAGTCGTCCTGCAAGATTGTCTATGAATTTTGGGGCAATGGCGAAGTAGAATTTGCCCGGTTCAAATGAGTAGTTGCCTTTGGTGAGAAGCCCGTTTCGTTGCTCCCAAGAATACGCGTCTTTGCTGTATTCTTCAGATGTAAACAAGTCGACCGTTCGGTTGTCTTCTCTCAGTGCAGAGTGGGATCGTAAGATGATTATTCCATAATCATGGCTGATCAGTTCTTTGTAGAAAGTTACGTTTACGTCCTCACCGTGGTAGTAGGTTACGTTAAATCCTGCCTCTGTCAGGATGCTGAAGACTGTTTGATGAAAGGTTTCGTTTGGAAATTGTGAGTTCAGCTGGTCTACTATTGCAGCCTTAAGGGAGAATTTTCTGGGTGCTTGAAGAAGGGAAAAGGAAAGCACAGAAACAACGATGATTATGGAAGCAAGGATTACTGATACTACTGCGAGCTTCTTGTTTGATGATTGTCGTTTGGCTCTGGTGGTGACTTCCCTCGTCTTGCTCATTGAATGGTTCTCCGCACGAGAGATATAAGAAAAGAACGTCTGGGCGATGTTTATTTCCTTTTGCGTTTCTTTAGACTTATCGCTGCACCAAAAAGTGCCACCAACGCAAAGTAGGCGGCTGCGCGTGATACTGAAGTGTTCTCCCCTAGCGATATTGAGTAACCTCCCACTGGCGATGGTCCAATTGCCGCATAGTATGCTGCTGCCCCATGAGGCCCATTCACGGATACGCTTATAGTGTTTACGCCTTCTCCTTGAGATGTTCCGTCAACGGTCCAGCGGAGGAAGTTGTAACCTGAGACTGCCGGTGCCGTCAGATCAAGGGTGGAGCCAGCATCGTACCAGCCTTCACCTATGATGTTTGCGATGCCACCTGGGTTGGTTCTTACGGTCAGATAGTATTGCGTCTTCCAGTTTGCAACTGCGGTTTTGGGTTCGCTCATTGTTATCGCATTACTTTGAGCATAGTTTGCGCCAGAGGCGTCACCGCTCCAGAATGTAAATACTCGACGGGTTCCGTTGCCATGATCAAGAGTGCTTGCGGTCAGGTTTGCGTATGCAGCGGTTCCGCTGTCATACCAGCCTTGTCCACCAGTCGTGCCGTAAGGCGAATAGACAGTCAGATAGTATTGCGTCTTGTAGTTGCCCGTGACGCTTCCCGATCCCGTGACGGTTATTGAACCATTCTGCGACGCCGACAAGCCAGAAGTGCTCGTCCAAACATACCGCTTAGTGTTCAGAGTAACGACTAGTGGCGATTGATAAGCGAATGTATGAACGGAGTTGATGTCCCACAAAAAGGACACTTGCAAGCCACTGTAATTGTATTCTCTCCCATCTACGTTCACGATTGTTCCCAAGAAGCCCGAGCCAACGCCAGTTTGAGCGAAGGTCACATTGTATTGCATGACGTAGTTTGCTGTGACAGTCTTACCTTTATCCACGAAGACTTGAGTCGGCGAGACCATTGGATTTGGTATCTCAGCCATGTCTGGAGTCGACCAGCCATCGAATCTATAGCGCGAGGAACCAGGAGTCACGTTTACAAACGCGTCCGTCGATACTGCTGCTTGAGTGTTGGCGTCATACCATCCGGCGCCCGAAGGAGAAGTGACGCCAAGAGGGCTAGTAGCCAGACTCAAAAAGTACTGAGTCTTGTAGTTGCCCGTGACGCTTCCCGATCCCGTGACGGTTATTGAACCATTCTGCGACGCCGACAAGCCAGAAGTGCTCACCCAAACATACCGCTTGCCGTTCGCAGTAACCACCAACGGTGATTGATAGGCGAACGTGTGCACTTCGCCTGCACTCCAATAGAATACGGCTTGCAAATCTGATACCTTATAGTTTGCTCCGTCAATAGTCACAACCGTGTCTAGGAAGTCTGAGCCAACTCCTGTCTGGGTAAACGTGATTTGATACTTGCTTTGGGCAACGTAATTGCCCGTGACATATCCTGATCCTGTGATAGTTAGTGTTTCGTTCTGCGCCGTCGACAATCCAGTCGTGGAAACCCACACGTATTGTTTGCTGGTGTTCACTACGAGTGGCGAAGCGAACGCGAAGATGTCACTGGAGCCATCGTCATACCAGAAAGTCGGCAACGTGCCGAGGGCGTAACCAATTCCGTCGACGGTTACGACTGTTCCTGTGAAATCGGACCCTACACCAGTCTGATTGAAGGTTACTTGGTATTGCGTCTTGTAATTGCCTGTAACTGTCACAGGGCTTGTCACTGTTATTGGGGAAGTTGGGCTTGAGATACCAGTTAGAATGAATTTCTTGCCCGAGGTTGAGCTTGAAACATTGTTGTACGAATAATTCATTAGGTCACCACTATCAACCCATGCACTGTAGGGCAATTGGCCATAGGTCTTAGAACTACCGTTTACTGTCACGACGGTGCCCAACGCTGAGGAGTCGAGGCCTAGTTGGGCGAAAGTGACGTTATACTGAGTCCTCCAAACGGCCACTGCGGTTTTCGGCCCGTTCATCAATATCGGGTTGCTTGCGGCGTAGTTTGTTCCTGTTGCGTCGCCGTTCCAGTTTGTGAATGCTCGACGAGTTCCGTTGCCCTGATCGACGGTGCCTTCGGAAAGCCCTGCGATTGCCGTGGTGTCGCTATAATACCATTCTTGACCGATCGGTATGCTGTATGGCGAGGAGATTGTCAGGAAATACTGCGTCGAGTAATTGCCTGTTACATTTGTGTCGGCAGTAACGGTCACTGGTGAAAGGGGTCCAGTAACGTTATCGAGTTTGAACCGTTTGCCTGTTATGGTGCTTGACACCATTGTCTCATATGAATAGGTGAGGGTATCGCCTTCATCTACCCATAACGTATAAGGCATTTGAGCATAAGTGCTTGGTGTGCCGTTGACGGTTACAACGGTCCCGCTTGCGTCTGGTGCAAGTCCAGTGTGGGCGAAAGTTATCAGATACTGGTGCACATATTGGGCCGTCACTGTCTTGCCCTTGTCAATAAGCACTGTTGTGTTAAGTGACATTGGATCGGTTATCTCAGACATGTCGTCGGTTACCCAACCTGCGAAGCGCCATCGTGATCCTCCAGGCACATACTGTTGTGTCGATATGGACGCAAAGCTTCCGGCATCGTACCATCCTGAACCAGAAGGACCAGTGATGCCCGGTGGATTTGCTGACAAGTTTATGTAGTATTGGGTCTTGTAGTTCCCGATTATGCTGCCGAAGGCGGTAACGGTTACTGAACCGTTTTGCTGTGTTGAGAGACCCGTTGTGCTTGTCCATAAGCAGCGCTTGACGTTTGCGGTCACGTCTAGTGGTGATTGGAAGGCGAATTCATGCACGGAGTCAACTTGCCACACGAAGGATTTGGGCAGACTGCTCAAGTTGTAAGATGAGCCGTCAACAATGAGTACTGTACCAGTGAAGTCTAGGCTGACTCCAACAGTATCAAAGGTTACGTAGTTTTGTACGATGTAGTTCCCAATAACATTGCCTGAAGTTGTGGTCGTTAAGGTTCCGTTTCGGACGGTTGACAGACCAGAGGTTGAGCTCCAAGCATACTGTAGGCTGGCGTTCACAACTAATGTGGACTCGTAGCTGAAGCTGTGGCTGGAACCCGTGTCCCACCAGAATGAGGCTGGCAAGCCAGTGCCAGCATAACTGGAGCTGTCGATAGTCACTATTGTGCCTGTGAAGACTGATTCGACACCTGTTTGGTCGAATGTGATATAGTATTGGACGCAGTGATTTCCTGTAACCGTCGCTGCACTGGTCACGCCAATTGGCGAAGCTGGACCGCTAACACTTGTAAGGTTGAACCTTTTCCCTGCCACAGTGCTCAAAACTATGCTATTGTATGAATACGTAACTGATGAGCCGCTGTCAACCCACAAAGAGAATGGGAGATCTGTCACTTCTTTTGTGTCACCGTTGACTGTTGCTACTGCTCCCGTGGCGGTTGAATCCAATCCACTCTGAGCAAATGTCACCGCGTATTGAGTAACGTAATTACCCGTGACGGTAGCAGAACCAGACACTGTAATTGGCGAAGTTGGACCGCTGGTACTGTTGAGTCTGAACCGCTTGCCTGGGGTGCTGCTTGAAATTGGGTTTGAATAAGAGTAGGTGATAGTTAAGCCGCTGTCAACCCAAAGAGTGTAAGGCAGATCACCATAGGTTTTGGCATTACTATTAATGTCCAATATTGTCCCAGTTGCGGTTGAGTCCAGTCCCGTTTCCGCGAAAGTGGCAGAATACTGAATCACATAGTTGCCTGTTACGGTCACAGCTCCTGAAACAGTGATCGGCGAAGAAGATCCACTTACTGTGTCAAGCCTGAACCGCTTGCCAGAGACGCTGCTGGAAACTGGGGAAGCATAAGTGAAAGTTACGGAAGAGCCAACATCGGCCCACAAGCCATATGGCAAGTCACCGAAAACCTTTGCACTGCCATTCACGGTTACGACTGTCCCAGTGGCAGAAAGATCTAGGCCAGATTCTGCGAATGTCAACAGATACTGAACTACGTAGTTGCCAGTGACGGTTGTTGGTCCAGTAACCGTGATCGGCGATATGGGGCCTGTGATATTGTTGAGTCTGAACCGCTTGCTTGGTGAACTGCTTGGAACTGGCGAAGTATAGGAGTAGATGATGGAATTGCCGCCGTCAACCCATAGGCTATGTGGGAGTTCCGTGTAGGTCTTTGAAGTGCCGTTTACTGTCACAGTCGTTCCAGTAGCGCTGGAATCCAAGCCAGATTGAGCAAAACTTACCGAATATTGCGGACAGTAGTAGCCAGTTACAGTCAGTGGCCCTGTGACTATGAATTGTGATGGTGGACATTGCACGGAAGTTAGCCTGAACTGCTTGCCTTGGGTCGTGCTTGACACTATTGAACTGTAAGCGTAGGTGACGGTTGAGCCACTGTCCACCCACCATTGGTACGGAAGATTTCCATACGTTTTCGCGCTGCCATTCACAGTTATAACCGTTCCAGTGGCTGTTGAATCTAGGCCACTTTGGGCAAACGTTACCTGATACTGGGTTACGTAGTTGCCGATTGCGGTGACAGATCCTGTGACGGTGATCGGCGAAGCGGGACCGGAAACGCTGTTCAGTCTGAACTGCTTTCCCGTAGTACTGCTTGAAACGATAGATGCATAAGAATAGGTGACGCTCAGACCATTGTCAACCCAGAGAGTGTAGGGAAGGTTGCCGTAGGTTTTGGCCGAGCCATTTGCTGTTACAATAGTTCCACTTGCATCTGAAGCAAGTCCCGTGTGATTGAAGACAACCGAGTACTGTAAGATGTAATGTGCCGTTGCGGTGTGATTGGCATTCATACTGAACGTTATTGGGTTGACGCCTGCGCCTCTTGCTGTGCCGTCAACATCCCAGTAGTTAAACCTGTAGCGAGTGCCCGCTGATACATCAGCGTATGCCAGCGCAGTCAATGTGATGCTGGAATCCTTGTTGTACCAGCCTTCTCCAGGAATCGTTGTGATGCCCGAGGGATCGGTTCTCACGGTCAAATAGTACTTTTGTGGAGGAGGCGTACACATTATGCCTATGATTATTGGATGATCTGAGGTTGGGCTTACGCCACTTCCTGAGATGTCTCCTGCGCGCATGACATACGTTGAAGCCGCAGCATCCCACCATGCGCGGTGGCCTACGGCGTAATCTCGCGTTTCTACGACACCGTAGTAGTAGCTGCAAACTCTCGATGGGTCATTAGGCCAATACGCTTCATATTGGCCCCACTTGAACTTGAAGAAAACATTCCATCCAGCCGGATGGATGTCAAATCCAACGTTGCTCGAATCCTTGCGGAGATGAGTGGCAGTGAATCCTGGATTTCTGTATCTCTCTGCGTCTGAATTAGCCAGGCCTGGCTCCGTCATATTGTCGTATTTTATTTCAAGTCCCATTGGTCCTGTGGGAGCTTTCACCCAAGCTGTACCATTATTGTAGTAGACGGTTACTTCAACGTTGGACACAGGGTTCAGTGTGCCGAGGGCAACTACCCTGAAGAAAACGACTGTTTGAACTTGGACTACGGCTGATGCGGCTCCACTGGAACCGCTGTTATCGGTGACTGTTAACTCGACCGTGTAGTTTCCATCTGCAGGATACGAGTGAGTCACTGTCGGGGTCATCTGAGTGACGATGGTTCCGTCACTGAAGTCCCATCTGTATTGCACGATGGTACCATCCGGGTCGTAGCTTGTTGATGCGTCGAAAGTTATGATCTCTTCGGGAGCGGGAGACTTTGGTGAGTATGTGAAGGAAGCTATGGGAGCCTGGTTAGCCATCAGAGCCGGCGCAACAAAAGCAGGCAAGACTAGCAGTACGCCGACTATAATAAGGACTGCTAAGCTAAACCTCAAGGTATCCCCTTCTCCCTCGGTGATACTAATTAAATTACCAGAGACTTTTTAAGGCTTCTGGAACTAACTTCTATGTCGGTCCGCCATATTTCGGAACTCGACATATTAATGACTGATTGCGATGAAATGACTTCGCCATCTTGAGCTTAGGAATTGTTATTAGTGCGACAGTCGCCCGTATATTATAGGAGAAACAGAATGTTTGGCAGCCGCAGATGTCTCATCATTCTTACATTTTTTGCATTGACAATGCTTGTCTTTCCTTCAGTCTCTAACGCGAATGAGGAGGGCTTAGTCTCAGAAATATCCGTGCCAGTAGGTCAATCACTCCAAGAAGCTATTAACAGCGCTGTGGAAGGAGACACGATCTTGATTCAAAACGGCGTTCACGTAGAAGGGAAGTATCCGGTATTCGTTAACAAGAGTGTAACGCTAATGGGTCAAGATGTTGAACAGACGATCGTTGACGGAAACAGCTCGATGACAGGCATTTTCATTGTTAGCGTTGACGATGTTAGGATTATTAACTTGACTGTGCAGAACACTACCAGCAACTACGGAATTTCTGGTATTCATGTTGCTCACGTGCGAAACGTGGAGATAAGTGGTTGCACGGTCGCGTATTGCGGAAGCGGAATTCAGTTGACGGACTCGACTGATGGCAACATCACCAAGAACAGGATTGCAGACAATCTTGGCAATGGGATCTACTTACACAGCAGCAGTTCTTATAATAGGATATTCGGAAACAACATCACAGACAACCCCATTGGCGTGTTAATCTCAGATATGTTCAGCCAGCTTAATCTATTCCACTATAACAATTTTGTTAACAATACTTCCCAACTGAGTGCCATTGGAGCGCTCAACTATTGGAATGCCACTTACCCTGCTGGTGGCAATTATTGGGACGATCATGCAAACTTGGACTTGATGAACGGGGTTGATCAAAATGTCGTCGGCAGTGACGGAATAGCTGACTCTTCCTATCAAGATCTCGACTGGTATCCTTTGACTAAGCCTATCTACTTCTACAGCATGGGTCAATGGAGTGGTCAGGATTACTGTGCTACGATCGCTAGCAACTCGACGATTTCAGGTTTTCGTTTTGACCCAAGTGCGGGAAGTTTTGTGAGTTTTGACGTAGCTGGAGAAGACTTCACTGTAGGTTGTTGCAGAGTGGCAGTCCCGAAAAACGTGTTATGGGTGGACTCTCTTCAGCAGTGGGCGGTGATGGCAAATGGGACAGCATTAGTGCCGAACTCTCTGATCGTGGAAGACGCTGAAAACACATACTTCTATTTTAGTTACGATCATAGCATACAGTCGATCAGAATCGTGGGAACACATGTTGTGCCGGAATTGCTGTTACTCGCCATTCTTGCATTGTTGACTCTCTTCGTTGGCTTGTTTGTCTTGCTGGGAAAACTGGAAGTTTCATCTGTTGCGGCTGGTTAAGAGTTAAATACAGAAATTCCAATTGTATAACTAGATGAAGCATGAACGGCAGATTGCAAAGCTGGAAGGAGGACATTGTTGAAACTTTCCTCCTTGTGAAGCTTTGTTTAACGTCTTTCTGGTTTTGGCTTCCAATTCTTTATGCTTGTTATCTTTTCGCTCAGATATGGATGATGATAGTCATTAACCCCTTAACCATATTTGTGGGGCCTGCGATAATTGCGGTTTATGCGATTACTCAGGAAGAGAAAAGGATGAAAACCCAGTACAATGTTAAGGAAGAAAAGCCCAGAGCGATACTTCGTCCTTTCAATCTGATGCCGGAGAAAAAGGAAGGTTTTAACTGGGATGTTGAAAAGTCTCTTGAAGAATACAGGAAAATGACTGACAAGGATGAGGAGAAATAGAGGCTAGAACCAAATCGCTTAATTTCTAGAATGCTAAAAGAATCTCATTGAAGAATGAGGAATCGTTGTATGAGAAAACTGCCGGCAGCGTTGGGAATAATCCTGCTTCTGACGAGCTTTGTTATGATGATAGGTTCGAACATAAGCTACGGTGGATACTATTTTGAGTGGGAGGGAACGGATCCGAACCCCGTGGAAGTAGGCGCGGCATGGAATATTTCGCACGCATTTGAGCAGGGCGACTGGTTCAAACTTGAGGTAGCCGCATCCCAGGATTGGGCCGACCATCTACAACCATCGGATGCCGCTGTGCCAGTTCCATATCAACCTGTTTTTGTGAATATTACAAGTCCAACGGGCGGAGAGACTGAGGTTTACTGCGATTATGCTCAGATAAGTGCGAAGGCTGCTCTTATACTCTATAATATCACAGTTACTGAGGCAAATGGGTTGACAAGTGTGCATTTTGATCCGCCGCTGTACGGAGTAAAGCCTGGGATCGTGGCAAGGACTCTGAGCAGTGGAAACTACACTGCGAGAATTACAGCGATAGCAGGAGGAGGCAGTGCGCCTTTTACTATGAGAATGACAAAGGGTGCGGTGCTGCACGAGTATGTCACCTACTCTTATCTGTTGTACCCAAGTATCGTGGTGCTCATTGTAAGTGTTGTTTTGATGGTCTACGGTTTTAGAAAGAGTAAGCCAGCCGCACATAGAAGAACAGCGGTGGCAGGCCAGAAGAACAGCAAGTAGTGTGGCTTTTCGCTTATAGTTTTCTTCTCGTGCTCGCTGTTCGCCTAGTGTACCAGAAGTTTGTTGCTGCTAGAGCGAGAGTCAGTGCAAGCAGCAAGACTGCAATCACCGTCATGCTTTGCTGTAGAACGCCAAGGTTGTATCTGAATTTGTCGAGTTCGTTTTCAACATTTGATTCAAGAATGCTAAATCTGTCTACTATCTCTCCGGAGCAGACTTCAAGCGGCACATAATAGGCCTTCTCGTAGGTGTTGTCGCTAAGGTCAGAGAACGTGAGCTGGACCCTCATGGGATATACTCCAGGAGGCGTGTCGTAAGTCACGTCAAATGAAAAAGTACTGTTTTTCACGGCTGACGGGGGAATCATACCCAAATCGGCACCTAGAGTTGTTTGAAGGACAATCTTGTCAATCATTGAATGCTGCACAACTGAGATCGACTTGATTTTTGTGTAGTTTATCAGCTCGTCTCCCACATTGGTTATCATCAGGTTTATCGAAAACGAACTGTTAGGATAGATGGGGTTGGGATTGATCTGGTAGAGAAGTGCCGTGTCTACTTTTATAACCTCAACCGTAAAGGCAGTGTCAAGATTTGACGCATAAACCAGAGAGCCATCTTGGTAGAGCCTCAACATCATATAGTGTGACCCTTGACGCGCAAACACAAAGCTAGGGGTTAAGGTTACAGTTTCATAAGACTGGATAGTGCCAGAGGAATTGAACGTGGGAGTCGGATTGTTTAGAGATATATTGTCGACGATCCATGAAAGCACGTAGTTGTGGCTCACATTGCCATTGTTGAAAATGCTCGCTTGAAACGCAAAGGAGTCCCCCAAGTAGACTTTTGACGGGCAGTTCATTATTATCGACAATGCAGAGACAACCGTAACAGCAATGGTCAAGTCCTCAACCCACATGCCATCTTGGTAGAGTCTCAGCATAATATAGTGGCTCCCCTGCTGCGCAAACACAAAGCTGGGAGTCAAGGTTACGGTTTCATAAGATTGAATAGTGCCAGAGGAATTGAACGTAGGAGGCGGATTAATTAGAGAAGCATTATCAACAGTCCATGAAAGCACGTAGTTGTGGCTCACATTGCCATTGTTGAAAATGCTCGCTTGCCACACAAAAGAATCTCCCAAATAGACTTGTGACTGGTAGTTCAATGTCACAGATAATGCTGGATTCGGTTGCGCCAAGACATTGGCAAAAACGTCAAACTTCAAGGTGAAAAAGACTATTACCACGATTGCAGCAAGAACTCTCGAAGTTTTCATTTTTGGCTCTCTCCTCAGTTGAGAGTGATATGCTTGTCGGAAATTTAAGCGTTTTCAGCTACAAAAAAAAGAGGAGTTTTTACTTTTTCCTCATAAACCCATAGACTGCGATGATTATTGCTACTATTGATAGGATCAGAGCCAGCCAAGTGTACTCCATTGATGCCGTGCCTGCTGGACCTTGCTCGCCTGTGGGACCCGTTATGCCTTGCGGACCTGTCGGACCTTCTGGACCCTGCGGTCCTGTTATGGAGACAAGAGTGAAAGTTGCGTTTTTGTGGTTTCCCGCGCTGTCGAGAACGTACACATTGTAGTTTCCTGCTGGACCCGTCGTAGGAGATGCCGCTAGTACCACGAAGTTGCCTCGGCCATCACATGTTATTAGTGGTAGTACCATTTCGGTGTCGTTCCACAGTACTGATTTGATGTTTGCGCTTTGTCCGAAGCCAAATCCTTGGATGACAAATGCAGCTGTACCGCTTTGAGGAGCCAACGTGACAAAGTTGTAGACAAAGGCTCCATTTGAGTCGGTATGTTGAATCGGTTGAAGATCAGCATCGAGCAAGTTGGTATCGTACAGCTGAAGAACGCAACGGCCTCCGCCAAGAACCTTGAACGTAACCTTTGCCAGCGTTCCGTTAGCAGTAACTGAGCCTTCGCCGTTTATAAGTTCTCCTAAGCTCAGCCAGCCAACTGCAGTGTGATTTCCGATGGTCATGGGTTGTACTGCGCCGCCTGGTGCAAGGAAACCTCCGCTTGCTGCATTGGTGAAAATGAGTATTCCTGGGTCAAATCTGAGGCTTATTCCCCATGCTGAGATAGTCTGTACGCCAGTTACACCAGTTAAGTTTATGTCTATCGTGAACTCTTGACCAACGGCTGAAGGCGTAGTCTCATATGGCTGTACAGCTATGTTTATGGCTGTCTGTGCTGACACTGGACTTGCTATTGCGAGCATAGTTGCCAGAAGTACTAGGGATATGATGATTGTATTCTTTCGCATCTGATTTACCTCTTCCATGTATTGGTCAGCATGACTTTTTAAAACTTTTGCAGCAGGTACTAGCTTGTGATGACGGCTTGACCTGAAAGAAGCTAGCCTAGGAGCAATATGGATAAGACAGAAAAATGGTTGTGTGCGTTGGCAACGCTCAGGTTAGGTTTGAAGGATTTTGGACTTTCCCCCGTCTGGATTGCCAACTTTGCGAGGATTTTCTGGCAAGCAACATTGTGATGGCGAATGCCAATAGAGCCAGTAACGGTAGCCATGCGACTGGGTATTCTGGATATACAGTGTTTCCGACTATTCGAATATAGTGTTGGCTTTGTGTGTAGGCGAGATATATGAATGTGTGAGTTGCGTTGGTCGTTACGATGCGACTCGTCACGTTTGCGTTGTCAAGCATAACCCACCAGTCGTATGGAGGCCTGCTTGGGTCAACATTCAGCAGGTCCATTGGTATTGTGACGTTCACGTAGCCTGCGACGCCAGTTGATCCGCTGACGTTGAAGAAAGTCTGCATGTTAATATCGTTAAAGCCAAAATCGGTTTGTGTTGAGTTGCTCTCTATGAATATGACTGAAGTAGTCATGTCGGGCCGTGTGATCGTGTATACTTCATAGTTGTATTGACCGTCGACGGTCGTATGGGACACAAACGTGGTTGTTCCCAGCAATATCGCCGTGTCATACAGATGTAACGAACAATAGCCTGTGCCGCTTGCCTCAAAGACGACAGTGTACAGGGTTCCATTTCCAGTCACGGCATATGTATAGGGTTCAGTTGTGATTTGTGCGTCCCAGACAGCCAGAGTGCCGAGAGTGGAGTTCAGAAATGCGGTGAAGTAAGTCGCGATTTGTGTTCCATTTGGAAGGAATGGCCCTTCTTTGATGGTTTTGTTTCCCAGTGCATATTTGAGCTGTTCGCCGTGGGATACATGGAACAACGCGGGGTTCCATGATAGATATGCCTGGAAGGAGTTCATCCGTTCGAACATTTCGATCGTTATGTCAACGGTAAAATTCAGATTGGACGCTGGCGTCGATACTCTTGGCGTGACAATAATCTTGTTTGGCGCAACCGCTTTGGCTGGTTTTGGTAACATTAGAAAGCCGGTCAATAACGAGATTACTAACAAGAGTTTCAATGTCTTCGCGTTCAACTTCAACATCTTCCTCTACAATGGGTTATATCATACCAAGATAAAAAACCTTTCCAAAAATAGGAGAGCTCAACGCTTTCGTCTTAGATAGTAGAATAGCAATGCTGCGACAACTACGATTATTATGAGGGTTATGGCGATATAGAACGTTGTTCCAAATGGCGATTCAGTTGGTTCAGCTTTTGGAGTGACGGAAAGCATTGAAGGAATGGCATACAGGTTGTCTTCTGTTATTGTCTCATCTGGCACCCACGACATATTGACGTATATAGTGTAGTTGCCCCCTAGGCCATACGTATACATAGTCAATGTCAAGGTTTTGGTCTGGTTTGACTCGATCACATACTGGCTTGGACCGCCAGCAAGTATTGTTATGTTGTTTATTGCGTGAACAGTTATCGTGAACGTTTCGTTGCGAGTCCCATTGTTGTAGGCGTTAATTGTCACAGTTATATTGTCTCCTGCAGTGACATCATAGGAGGACAATGTGGCTTCCCTAATTCCAACGTTTCTGATCAGGCCTCCTGTGAAAACTGCCTTGGTTGCCAGATGAATTATGTCATTCCCGAAGACGTCGGTTAACGTCGAGTTCACGATGTCTATGTCTGTCTTTTGCTCTGAAGGCAGGACTCTGAATGTCAAAGTGGCCATTGGACCTGTTGTATTGATCGGGGAAGCTGGAGCTGTGCAATTCACTGATAGTCGGATTCTTCCTTCTGTGTAGTTTATTTCCGTGGAATTGCTATTTGGCATTTCGAGCAAAGAGAGCAAGGTCACTGAGGTCACGTTGAGGACTTCTGTACCGTACGTGATGTTCAAGTCGAATCCATAAACATTCTTAACAGATCCAACTAGGCTTACGTTCACGTCAAAGTAGCTGTCTGGCGGGTAGTCCTCTCCTTTGATAAGACTTGGCGATATTCCCAGTGCCGCAGTCGTGACCGCTCCGTCTTTGGCTTTGTGCGGAATTGGAACGTTCCACTTCGTGGCCAAAGCCGTGTTGTTGAGGTCCAAGATGCTTGCCCCCGTCTGTTTGATTCTGAAGACTACCCTGAAGAGTTCGCCATTTCCTGATGTGTCTGGCGAGGGCAAAACCATGGCTTCCCATGCTTGAAGCTCTCCACGAGTATTGTTCACATTTGCCAGCCAGAATGTGTTGTAGGCTCCTCTTTTCAAAAAGTCTCCTTGATAAAGGTAGTAAGCATACGGACTGTGTATGTCCGCAGTGGATTCATTCCTGACTATCTCGACGATATCAGGCGAGTACTCAATGAAGACTTGATAAGACCATAAGCTGAAGACATTTGCTATCATTATGCTTACGCTTACTGTTTGACCTGGTTCTGCATAAGCAACGGATGGAGTGACATAAAGCCTTGGGTAAAAGTCTTCCTGTGCTTCAGTCTCTCTTATCATTAATGCTGGTGCGAGGGTGCTGACGAGAAATATTATGAATAAAAAAGTGGGTGTGAGTGTGTGCCTAAAGTTCATGGGTTCCACCGTTCTAAGTTGTCTGCAAAGGCCTCTTATGAACCTTTCTAGCAAGCGCAAGCATTATCGCCGTTATGGCCAGCATCAAGAACAGCAATGGCGTCGATGGGAACTCTGGAACTATCTCGTTTCCCCAGATATGTATGCTGGGGTCGCCGTGGCTGTAGGGGAGATACACGAAGTTGTTTGTGCCATCGGAGGTTGTTGGAATGATCGTCGCATTTGCTCCGTCTATCACAACCCAATAATTGGTCAGTGGAAGAACGAAGTCTAAGAGTGCTTTCGGTATTGTCACGTTCACGTAGCCGGTACTGCCAGTATACCCTGTAACGTTGAAGAAGAGCTGTCCCCAACGTGGATCAGTGCCTGTGTTGAAGTAGACGGGAGTCAGCATTGTCGAGTTTGATTCTGTCTGCACGTAAAACTCTACTGTAGTGTCATTGTTCCAGTCAATTGGGAACGTGCGAACTTCAGAAATGCATACTCTGCCATCGTATGGGCAGTCTCCGGACAAGACTTCATTTAGGTCCCAATCCCAGCACGACATAATAAAAATGTCTATTGCTGAGCATCCGGGATGCATTATCTTGAAGGTAAGGTTCAGAGCATATCCAAATGGGATGTCATAATAGGTTCCCAACACACCGTATGTAGCATCTGAAACGTAGCCAAGTGTAGAATTCCAGTCGCCAATCAATAGCCCCCCTCCTGTGGGGAACGCTCCGCCCATCACAATACTCGTAAGGTTGAGATAGTAGGGATCCCACATGAATGAGCATGCAACCGTGGTCATGCGGGTCATGTTTCCTACGATAATATATGCGGGAAAGGTGTCGTTTACTCGCAGGTCTTTCCTTGAAATGACAGGTGGATCGACTCGCATGTATTCGAGGCCAGTGAGCGCTTTCACAGGTCTAGCGGCGAACAACATGGCGAAAACGGACATTGCCACTACTGCTACTGTAAGAACTGCCAACGTTTTCTTAGGTGTTTGCAATTTTTTTCACGCACCATCGTTTAGACTCATACACAGACAAGTCTATATTTAAGACTTGCTGTGTTGGCGGTTCAGACATGTCCCCTGAAGCTGCGATGAAGAAGCAGGGTCAGTTTTGGTTAAGGGTCATGGAAAAAAGGTTCAGGTCGAATCGAAGTTACAGCAACGCGCAGAATGACATCAACGAAGCGGGCGTCTATGGCGTCTATGTTGCAGGTTGCGGCGAAAATACCAAGCGGTCCAGCCTGAGACGAACACTTGGTGGTTTTTCCTTTTCTTGCGCCTACGATAAAGCATGAATATGATCAGAATGACTAGCAAGATTAAGAGCAGGATTAGGAATAGCCATGTCCAGAACCAGTCTAAGCCAAAAAGTCCTCCTGTTGGTGTAGCGAGCTTCACTATGCCGTCGGCAAACGTGTTGTCAGCTGTGTTTGTTTCGCCTTGAACAGTCTCAGCATGGCCTATTAGGGTGTAGTTGCCCGGATGAAGTCCGCGTGTGCTCCAACGGAAAGTAATGGTTTTCTCGGTATTCGCTGGCAGGCTTGAAACGAGAATTGATGGGGCAGCAGGATTCCCAGGATTGTTGTAATAGAGGAAAACGCTGAACGATTCAAGGTGATCGCCCTTGTTCTTCACCGTAACGCTGACGTTGAGAGCGTCGCTAATGTAGACAAAGTAGCCCGCAGGAACAACATTCAAGACGGCAACGTCGTGAATCAGGATGGGAGGCGAGGTTTTGTATTTGACTTCAACAAAACCGTCAATGAAGTAGTTGTTCTGAACATCCTTTTCACCGGGAAGCTCACTTGCCGAAGCTTTCAATGTGTAGTTACCTGTCGCAACGTCTTCAGTCGACCATCTGAAGAGCAGTATTCGCGTCGCTTCAGGTTCGAGATCTTGAACCTGTATTGTTCCAATTACGCTTGAGTTGTAGTAAGCGGTCGCGTTGAAGGATTCAGTATAAGTCCCTTCATTCTTTACGGAGACGTTTATGTCCAGAGTGTCACCGATGTTTACGGAGCTATCTGATGGAGCAACGTTCACAACTGCAATGTCGTGTCTATTAGATACGATCTGGACAAAACCATCGTTTAGATTATTGTTTGAAATATCAATCTCTTCTGATACTGCACTGACTGAACCGCTTATTTGGTACACGCCGACGTTTGTTGAACTTGTATTCCAAGCTATTGTGATATTCGTCTTGGAGAGTGGCTGCAAACTTGGCAATGGTTCGGAGTCTATCATAGTTCCATTTGCATGGGCACTCACCACAACAGATTCAACCCTGTCACCTTGGTTTGCAACGGTTACCTCGACGTAAACAGTTTCACCTCTTTCTATGAACGTGGCGGAAGGTTTGACGCTGACGACAGCCACATCCCGCTCGACTATGAAAAAGCCTTTTGAGACTTCTGGGCAATAGGAGATGCCTCCTTCCTGCACAGGAGCAGTGTAGGCATCCGCATAGACAACTGCACTTCCCATGGTTGCGTTCAAAGGAACAAAAAGTAGAAAATACGCTAACACAGGGACATCGTTGGGCTGAACCACGAAACCGTTCAGCACCTTTGAGTCGATTGTGACGTTCAGACCATCATACATCGTCACTGTGATAGTGGCCACCTTTTCAGTCATGGCAATGTTTCGCAGAATGACTTCTACCCCAACATTTCGTCCTCTTGCAAAGCTATTCTGAGTAAAGTTGTCTTCATCCAGCGTTCTCAAAGATATTATCTCAACGATCCAACCCACCTTGAACGTGAGCAAATCTTGGACAGTTGCGTCCCCTATCCTCGTATTTCCGATAGCTCTCCATTCGCCAAACGTGCTAACATTCATGAATGATATGCGTACACTTGTTTCCGCAATGCCTGATTCGTTAGTGAATGCAGACCTGTAAAGGGTGACGTTGGCCGCGGAGTTTGGCGGACCGACCAAGACAAACGCAACCAGACTCTGGGCTGGAAATCCGTTGTAAGTCACCAGCGCATAAATCTTGATTTGTTCACCAGGCCCAAACGCGTCGCTTGGCGTGCCCAAGCCTCTTCCATCATAAGGTTCTTTTTGCGTAAAAAGATCGATATTTCCCCCACCAGTTTCCTCTGAAAGGGCAACATTGATAGATGGCAATGCAGTGTTTAAGAAGACAACTAGGATTGCTAGCATCAAAACTAGTTTTTGAAGTTTTCCACGCATCGCTATCCATCACTAACTAGATGTTGGATACTTTAACAAATATTCCGCAATCACGAATATTACTCCTCACGATACAGAAATATTGGGTTTTGAACTACGCCCGAGTTCAGCATGCAAATTACTCTCCATGCAAGTGTAATTCGGATGTGCTAGCATGCAGTGGGCGCTTGAGGAAGATCGAGACTGGCGACATTGGCTATCTTTCCAGAAAGCTGTTCTCATCAAAGCTAGACGTGCCTCCCGTAAAGGATGGCGAATACTGCAAAATCGCCTGGTCCTATTTGCACGTTTTTGTCGAAGTCTGCTTCTGGTAACCATCGGGGACTGATCGGCGTGGAGCCATATGCCTTGGAGATTCTCGCAAATTCGTATGGCCCCACTTTTCCATCGTGGTTGAAGTCTCCAAGAAGCTCGACTGGGCTTGTCGCTTCTGCATAAGCGTCTTGCACTTTGTAGTGCGCGGTAACGTAGACTGAGTAGTTTCCGATTCCTTGGTTGGCCGGTGGGCGAAACGTCAGGTTGTAATTGGCAAGGCAGGATCCGCCAGTTGGCAAGTCTGGGAGGAGCTTGCCGCCTAGGCCATCAGTTATCTGAATCACGGCTGATTGTTCTACGTCGTATGGAATTCCTCTGTTGTGTGGCCAGTCAGAAAAAAGGTTAACGTAAGCTATCGCGGTTCCATTAGAAGCGTCTAAATCAACGTTGATCGGGGCTATATACATCAGCGAAGCGTTTGGATAGAGAATGCTCTGCAATAACGTAAAACCTAGAGGTCTGTTATATCTGTCATATAGGTTTATTACGACTAAAATAGGGGCTGTCACGTCTGCCGGGTTGTGGACGTACGTAGTGAAGTATATCTGATTGCCTGCTCTCACGGTGTCCACAAAACTGCCATTTTCATCACTCGGAAAGAAGCGGCCTATTCTTATTGAGGAGAGACTCTCGTATGGAACAACTCCAGAGGTCACCACTCTTGTCGATAATAGGATACCTTGAGATCTTATTTCTATACCGATCAGAGCATTCGCACTGGTCTCTTCCACGGTTGCATTGCCACAGATTGTTGCATTCTGGTCAATGTAGAAGACATCTGGAAGATCTTTGATTGTGATGCTGAGTGGACCGACTACTTCTATACGGCCGTTTTGTGTGACGTGTGGAATTGGATTTATCTCTGCGTCCAGTAGTTCAGTATCTTTGATCTCCAGCGTGCTGTTGCCGTTTGCCTTTGAATGGAATTCTATGGTGGCGAGGAGGAAGTTGCCTTCAAGTGGCTGTTGCGTGTTTACAGAACTCAAATCCACTGTACCAAGGTCTCTGTCCAACTTGACGTAGCTACCTCCCCATGGTAAAGCAATATTCGCCGTCAAAGCATCTAGAACCAAAGTGTCATATTGGATCGTGATCCAAAAGCCTATGAATCTGGGCGAGTTCTCTAGCAGTACGGAAATCGCCAAGTTGTCGTTGACTCTTGAAACAGAGTCAGGTGGAGACAGAACGATCTTCGCGGCAGAATATGTGCGCATATTCGAAAAGCCATGCGGAGTAGATGCGAGAATGCATAAAAGAACGACGCCTATGCTTGAAGATCTAGGAAGCCCCTGCATGCAATTTCTGAAGGATTTTGCCAGCCTCCTAGCAGCTGGAAATAGACTTGCGTCAAGTCGTTTTTCCGTAGTTTTTGGAGAATACTGCGAAATCACCCGGTCCAATCTTACCATCTTCTAAAAAGTCTGCGTCAGGCCACCACAGCGGCTTGCTCGGCGTACTACCATAGGATCTGGCGAATATCGCGAAATCTGCTGGCCCAACTTTCCCATCATTGGTCAGGTCTCCTGCAAACACGCATATGCTTATGGTTCCGTCCGTGCAGTAGTTGTTGGTTGTGTTGACTTCGTCAGGCAACTCACTGATGGATGCGTTTATTGTGTAACTCCCTAAGTCGATCCAGTGAGTGTGATTATCATGCCAAAGGCCCATCGGGCGCCACAGAAGCGTGACCGTAGTGAAGCTTCTTCCGGACATATTGAAAATTGTTGTGGAGTTGAGAGTAGTGCCGTTGTAGTAAGCTGTGACATTGAAGGATTGTTTCGAGCTTCCATAGTTGACTATTCTCACGTAGATCCGAGTCGTGTAGTTCATAGCCACCAAATCCTTTGAAGAGAAGACGTCTGTAACAGCGATGTCTTTCTCGAAAGTTGGCTTCATGAGCGGGTAGTGATCGAAATCGCCACTAAGCGTGCCCACTTCATATGGTACGTCTCCGATTCCGTCACTTCCAGTCTGATCCTGTGTTGGTCCACTGCATAAGTCGGTACCAGTGTAGTCGCTCCAGTAGTTTCCACCCTGTGGATATCCATTATCAAAAAAGTTGGATGAAGCACTTACAAATGCTTGGCTTTCGCCAATGAAGTTGTTGTCGTATATAGTGTTGTCACTTGAGCCAAGCACCCACAAGTTAGAGTTCTCATTATACATCACATCGTTTTTGATTATGCTGTTCTGTTTCGACAGGGACAAATATATTCCTATGGAGTTAAGAGACACGTTATTGCCTGTGATGCTGTTGTTGTAGCAGGATGAACCCGTAAGCATGATTCCTCCTTGGGTGTTGTAGGATATGTTACTTCTAGAAAGCGTCGAATAGGTGGTTTCCGTGAACTGGACGCCGAATGTATTGTAGGTTATCGCCGTTTCAGAGATTTCAGAATATGTGACATTGGAGAATTGGACGCCAACGGTGTTGTTGCTTATTATGCCTTGGGTAAAAGTCGTATTCCCGCACAACGTACCATTTAAGTACAAGCCATTGCTGTTGTTGGCGATAAAATTGCCAGACATAGTCGTCCATCCAGCATCATGCAGTAGTATACCATACGTGTTGTCGTAGATTGTGTTCTTTGAAATTGAAGTGTCATTAAACCCATTCACTTCTATTCCAATGCTTGTCTTCGTTAATATGTTGCCTGTTAACGTGCAGACAATTCCACCAACACCTATTCCTTTGTTGTGGCCTTGCGTGGCGCTACTGTTTGTTATTTTGAAGTTAAGAAGTTTCACTCCTCCTTGCGTTATGTCTACCACAGTGCCCAATGATTTTCCATTAATGATCGTTGAAGCGTTGCTTTCTCCTACGAGATAGACTGTTCTGTTAACAATGATGTTCTCAGGGTAGGTTCCGTTGTATACGTAGATTGTGCTTCTGGTTGTCGCGGCATTTATTGCTGCCTGTATGGTGTTGTAGTCTGCTGGTCCGTCATCATCGACGAAAAGGTTTGCAGCCGTAAACTCCGATTGCGCGTGCAATTGCTGGGACTTGCATAGCGCAGTTGCATGCACCTCCCATTTGGCGAGCCCGTTGAGATTGGGAAGTTTGAATGTCAGGTTATAGTTGTCTGCAAAGGTCTGGTTACTTGGTGGGAATGAAGGAGGCGTGCTCGTCGACCCGCCGACAAATTGGAAGGTTGTGGATTGTTCTGGACAGTATGGGTATCCTCCGTTTCTGGGCCAATCGGACAGAATGTTCAGATACACGGTCACTGTTCCATTCGGCGTTTGGCTTGAGAGAGGTAGCATGAGGATCGATGTTTCGTTGTATGCCTGAGCGAGTATCGTGCTTTGTCTGATCGCTATTCCGAAGGGGCTGTTGTACTTATCGAACTCGTTGACGACCAAAGTCATTGGTAATGTTTCGTTTGAGTGGCTTGAAACTTCTACGGTAACGTAGGCTGGATAGCCTGACATGAAGACTTCCTGCGGATCCCCTTGCTCGTTGCTTGTGTAGAAGTCTAGTACCTCAATGAGCCATGGGGTAGCAGGAGGAATGTAGCCGGATGTTGTTGAGCGCACCAGCTTTGTGCCTTCCTGAGTGTATAGTTCCATTCCTACGAGAGCAGATTCTGGAAGGTTGTCTATTGTGAGGTTGCCGTGAATTGTGGCGTTGCTTCCGAGGTAGTATGTTGATTGGTCTGTTGCAACGGTGAGGTCTATGTTGCCTATTATCTCGATTGTGCCATTAACGGTTTCGTGTGTGACGAAGCCCCAGTCGGGATCTCTGACTTCCGTGCCGTCCCAGAAGAGAGTTGTGTTGCCTCTCCCTATTCCTGTTATGTCTATCTTGGCGAGAGTCTGGTTGCCTTCGAGGATGTTGCTCCAAGTCCACCCGTCAAGCTTTATCCTAGTCGCGTTCGGGTTTATCGTGCATCCTCCTTCCCACGGCACGAGAAGCTGCACGTCGTATGGTGCAAGCATTGTGCCGTCGTAGGCTACGTTTAAGCTGATTGCACCGAACGGGGGCGCGTTCATAGTTTGGATATAGACCGTGAAATTCGTGTCAACTACTGTGGTGAACGGTGATGGATAGAAAAACAACTGCATGAATAATGAGCTTTTAACCGTATAAAAATATGTGAATTGAACCATGATGATTGCTGTTATAAGGACAAATACAAAAAAGGGGAAATGTTGGGGTTTTCTTTGCATGACTGTCACGTTGTCTATGGTCCCGCTGGGTCTGGCGTGATCTTTATCCACGTGTTGTGCTCTGGGCACCAGCATATGCCACCTTCAGCCGGTAATGTGGTGAAGGCGTTATCATAGACTGTTCCCATGCCAACATAGGCCCATTCGGGTATGTATATCAAGACTAGTATTGGTAGCTTGTCGAGTTCAGTTTCGCCTGGTGGAACGTTGTAGTACGTGGCGTAGACTGCGCCTATTGGTACATCAAGTTCGTCGTAGATCACTATGCCGAGTGTAACGTTTCTCGGTGTCATAGCGATGTTGTGGACTGTGGTGTTGATGAAGACGTAGGTGTTCTCTTGGAATATGTGGGTTGGGACGCTCATTGAGTCGTACAGCAGGATGTCGACTACGTCGATTATCCAGCCGACGAGGAACCAGTGTGAATCCATGACCTCTACGTTACCGATGCTAACTCTGGCCATGACTGACCAGTTTCCGAAGATTGACTCTTCAGAGTATGGATATGGCCATGGGATTCTGAAGGTGATGCATGCGATTCCGCTTTCGTTGGTAGATGCTTGTCTCATTACAGTTACGTTGTGGTATGGGTTCACTGGACCGCGTATTTCAAAGACTACTTCCTTGTTCACGACTGGCTCATTGTTGTAGGTCACTTTCGCGCACAGGCACACTAGGTCCTGCGGAGCGTAAGAATCTACTTGGCCGCCGAAGTAATCTTTGCCAGTGAATGGCGTGATGTAGCCTGGGTAGCGTTCTTCACAAGTGAACAGGTCGATGCTTCTGCCTGTCGGTGGTGCTTGAACCAATACGTCGTGAGTCATTGAAGCGTATGCGTAGTAGCTTGGGTCTGGCGTCAGGCCTGGCGGAGCATATACCGTAACGTTCACAGTGTACGTGCCGTCAAGAGCGAACGTGTGGTGTGCAACTGGGTCGGCGCCGTTGTCAAGATCAATGACACCGTCGTTCTCCCAGTCGAAGTAGTAGTTGGTGATCGGACACATCTGTGTGCCGTCGAAGCCCGGTGTTCCAACAGCCGTGAAGGTTACGTCCACGCCTGATTGCGGCATGAACGGAATCCACGAGAAGTCAACTGTCGGGTTCGTTGGTGGCGGCATCAATATGTAGACCGTGTGGTCGTTTAGACAGTCGCCGTCTAGGACTTTGTTCAGGTCGAAGTCCCAGCACGACATGAGTTGAATGTCAATTACCGTGCCGCCTGGACCTGTGAAGTCCAACGCTTTGACGTAGACGAATAGGTATGTGCCTTCAGCAATGTCATAGTATGTTCCCAGGACACCTACGGTGATGTCTGAGATGAAACCAGTCGCTGAGTCCCATCCACCGATCAGCATGCCTGAACCTGGCAGAGCTTGGCCCATAATGATTTTGGTGACGTTCACTTTGGTTGGGTCCCAGGATAGAGACGCAGCCAAGGTTGTCATTCTTGTCATGTTGCCTACTCTGATGGTGAAGTTGTATTCTGTTCCAATCGGTGGCGGTGTGGGTCCTAGAGTCTTAGTGGCAGGGTCGGCGATCATGTATTCGTTGCCTGTTAAGGCTTTTACGGGTATGGCGAATGCAATCATTCCGAGTGTCAACATTGCGACAATCAGCATTGAGAATAACTTTGTTTTCATTTTCTCCTTTCTCCTTTCTGATTTTAACAGCAAGTTAACATTAATCATTAACGAATTTAAGGATTTTGGAATTATGTTCTATTTCAATTAAGAATATTCCTGATGCAGATATCACCTAAGAATCCGCTGCTGAATAACAAGAGATACGTGACCTTGCGGAGAATATTTCGGACGAAACAAAAAAGGGGGATATGTGATTTTAGTTGTTTCGCTTCTACGATACTGGTCTGGTACCGAAGTACTTGCTGAACAGAGCGAAGTCTGATGAGCCTACCTTGCCGTTGCCGTCGATATCGCACAGCCACTCCGCGTATACCATATATAGTCCAGGGTTGCTCTGCCAGACTGCTTGGTTGCTCATTGGTTGCGATAGCAGCATATAGTTGTTGGATGTGTCACCGTCGTGTACGGCTGCGCTGTCCTGAGACTCAATTGTTGCAAAGAGCAGGTACGTTCCGTTCTTCGGAGGCAACCATATGGCTACACAGCCTCCTAAGCCAGTGCCCGAGTTCGGCTTCATCGTTTTCTTCCATTCGCCAATCTTCTCGACGAACGTCGTGAACTTCGTTTCCAGTGGTGGCGGAGATACCTTCAGGTAGTAGTCCAACGCTAAGGCATACAGCCTTATCGTCACTTTTTCTGGGACTGTACCGAAGTTGTTCCCAGCCACGTTGATGTAAAGGCCCTCGCTTCCCCAGTCGTTGTATGCGCTCTTGACTGTTGTGCCTGGTGGATACCCCCATGATGGGAAGTCTACCTTGTAGTTCCAGTAATTGTCGTTGGTGTTCGGAATGACGTAGTTGACTGAGTCAAAGCCCCAGTATTCGCCCCAATCGATGCCATATTCGTCCCAAAGCTCGTATGGTGGCAAACTTGGCCAGATGTCCACGATCGCAATGTCGCGCCACATTGGCACGGTATTGCTAGGAACTGGACCTTGGTAGCGCCATGTGCTGCTCCACCATTCGTCCTCAGAGTCCCAAATTGTCATGTTGACGAGATAGCCTGCTTTCTTGTAGTCAGGGAATACGTGGTCAGTCGTCGTTGAGAAGTTTACGCCTGTGTAGTAGTCATATGCGCCGTCGCCGTACTCCCACAGGAACGCAGTTATGTCCGGGTAACCGCCATCTTTAGCCCAGGCGGATCCGTCCCAATAGACGTTTCCAACGTCATAACTCAAGCTTCCGTTGAAGTGTACGGTTGTGCCTGTCGTGGATATGTCTCTGCCTTGGTCGTAGACCGTGTGTATCGGGCATGGGTTGATGCCATCGTCAGTCTTCCACGTGAAGCTTGGATGAGGACGATTGCTTATGACTCGGCAGTTCAACGTGTCACCAGTTGGTGGTAGCAGGTTGTACTCGTTCAGCGCGTCGTCCCACACCTTTGACTCTACGAACCAGAGTTGTGTAACTCCTGGGAGCACAAAGGTGAACTTTATCGTGGCAAGAACGCCGTCGCCCGTGGATGTAAGGCTCAGCTTGTAGTATTGGCCTAAGAGCACTGATTCACCGCCGCCTGAGATCTTACTTTGGTTGTCGACGGATGAACCAGGAGTCATGAAGTCCCCGAATGTAACATCGAGGCACTTCAAGACTGCAGGATCCCACAATAGCTTTGCTTCCCATGATGAGACCAGGTAGGTAGTGGAGATGTTGAGCTGCCACAGGAATGTCAGGTCAGAACCATCCATCGGTGGATCAACCACTTTCTCGACGGGGTCCATGACCATTCCATTCGTTACGGCTTTAGCCTGCTTGACAGTGACAAACATGCTCGCAAGCATGATCGCGGTCAGCAAGACAAACATTATTTTCTTCATAGTTCTCCCCTCTCCTCTCCCTAACCCATTGTCTTACCGTAGTTGCTTGTGACGGTTGTGAGCTCTCTGATGTCAACGATGCCGTTGAGGTCAAGGTCGCAGTCTATGTTGTATTGGTTCCAGCCAGTGCCAGGATTGCTCGGGTTTGCACCCAAGGACCTAGCCAACATGCTTAAGTCCAAGATGTTGACGACTCCTTCTTTGTTGATGTCGCCTGCACCGCTGTGGAACATGGCTGCAAGTCTGTCTGAAATGAACGTGTCTGTCAAGTAGTAGCTTGGATCAGCCTTCAATGTAACCCAGTTGCCTGCGTTGTAGTCCTCGTATATCCATGCGCCTGTGCCATCCTCGAACAAGTCGAAGATGCCATCGCCGTTAAGATCCGTCTTTGCCGGGTCGTAAGTCTTTGTATCAGCACCTGGCCCGACGAGGCTCCAAGTGTCAGGGTTAATCATTGGCAACCCGCCAGCCCACTGGTACGCCCACGCACTCTTCTTCTTATAGAAGACAGCGACGTGCGTATCGTCGTAGATTGTGCAGTTGAGCCACTCTTTCAGCGATGGATAACTCCATGCTATGCCAGGACCGCAAGCGTATTGGTAAGCGAAGCTGAAGTTCACGTCAGATGCCTTGAACAATCGGCGCGGTTCGCCTGTCTTGTTGTGCCAGTAGACGTTATTGCGCAACGTAAAGTTGATGAACGTTGCAGGTGCACCGCCATAGGTGAATGTGCCAACAAAGCCAGCATTAGCCAAGAAGAACTCTGACGGAGACAAATCGAACGGGTTGGCGCCGACTAAACTCTCGTACATCAAGCCCAACACGTTCTGGTCCCACAGCCATTCAGAGCTAACCTGGTTCAACTGTTCAATGTCACTCTTGAAGGCCCAGTCAATACGGGCGTCGCCGCCAGAGCCCACCTGATGCATGTTCAGGAAAGTCCAATAGTTGTCAATGCCGAATCCAGCATTGTTAACTACTCCTTTCCATTCATACGTGCTGTAAGTTCTGTAGGCTTTGACAGCTTTAGAACAGTACATTGGAACCATAGCGCAGTACTTCAGGAACAAGTATCCTGCAGTCTGTGCAGATGTTATAGCGTCCGCGACTGTGTCCGGGTACTTCACCTTCATAGCCCAGTAGTCGAAGCCTTCCGCATCCGCGTGGCTAGATGGAAGAGGTCCGAACAGCGTACCGTTGTTGCAGAAGCCAGGATAGTTCTGGCTCCAGCCGATGCTTGGACCGTAGTACGTGAAGCTCGAGTACAGGTCGTAGTATGCATCTGGAATAGAGGTCAGGCTCCAGCCACCTGTGTACAAGTGGTAATTGTACAAGACCATCACGTTCTTGTAGCAGACTGTCCTCTCGGTGATTATCGCGTTCACTGGGATACCTTCAGCGATCAATTCTCCAGTCAACATTTCGCCAGCTGTTCTTCGGTTTGAGTCATCTTGTCTGATGTAGAAGGTGATCGGAGCCAGCGCAACGCCCGGAGTCAATGGGTCTTGTCTCAAGCCTGAGCCCAGCTTCGTGAAGCCCGCAGCGTCAAGTATGTTCTCGGCGCGCGTCTTGTTGAAGTTGTAGATCACGCCTGATGTACTGTAGTTGTAGTCATCCTTGTAGGCGCTCTGGAAGGGCGGCAGAGGAACATCCATCCTGTACCCGTAACCCTTCAAAACGTCTGTTACGATGGCGTCTCTGTCCAAGAGGCATGCAACTGCCTTCCTGAACTCAACAGACTTAACTGACTTTGAACTGGACAGCTTATAGAACTTGCTTGTGTCGTCACCAGTCGGCCACATCTGATTGTTGATGTCGATTTCCATCATACCCAATTCAGTGTAGTCGTCTAGGGTAATTGTGGAGGGCATCAATGCCCATGTGTCAACCCAATCTTTGGTCAGAGGCCAATCGTTCAGGTCAATAGTGCCATCCTGTAAGGCCTGGTTTTCAGGGTCTGCAGCTAGATATATGTGTATCTTAAGGTCTGGAGTTCGTGCCACTGCAAATACAGCAGACACGAGTCCAAAGGTCATGAAAGCCACTAAAATCACTGATATTGCAAAAGCTAACTTCTTCATTTTTCCATTCTCCCTTATATTTCGGCGATAAAACTATTGAGTTTACGCTCATTTAAGGATTACGGAACAAAGTTCTATCAGCAAAGTCTCACCAAAGAATATATAGAAGTGAAATGCTTTGACAGTTTCGAAGCAAAATGCAGTACGAATGGCCCAGAAAAATCAAGAACCCAGAAACTTTGTTTAGCTACGCGGAAGATTTCTTCAAGAAAAGGTTTTTCAACGTAAGGACTGTCGTACCGACAAGCAACACCGATGTCACCAAGATCCTAGCTATCCCGACATTGAAAACAGAAATAAGAGAAACAATCAAAGTCGAGGTTCGCGAAACCCCAGAAGGAATAGCCATAAACTTTGTAACAGCAGACAAAGCCGATGAATCAGTGAAACTGGGACTTCTTTCCCAGATCCTTATAGGAGGAGCTCTACTCTTGAAAGGAGTGAATACAAAGGAAAAGATCGAACGGTTAGAAAACGAGTTCTGGACATACATCCAGGAATTCATTGCTGGTTTGGGCGCCTGATCCCCAAGGTCATTCATACAATTTTAATAATGTGTAATTGACTGTGTCCAGATACACTCTATCTGCAGTAGACTGACCAAGCAGGTACATGTTGACGCTTGTCGAAAAATACAGCTGAACTTGGTTGCCTTCCGCCAAAAGATTGGCAAGGTCATCTGCTCCAATCAAAGTTTCATTAAAGATAGGCAACGCCAACTTGGCGAAGGGATCAAGGGGTTTGTCCGCAAACCAGTATCTCCTTTCATATAGATACTCGAACTGTTCTCCGTACTCAATCCTAATATCGACTGAATGCAATTTAAGCCCCACATAAGAGGAATTATGGCTCAGAAAAAGACTTGCGTTAATAATCACCACATTATGCCCTTCTACGAACACTCGAGACCAAGTGAACGAGTCAACCTGCAGGTAGAGATGGCTAAGAGCTACCCAAAACTCCAGATAGTTCAATGTTGCAGGCACTAGTGTAACAAATGAAGCTATAGCGACCGCGTAAAACACGAAAACAGCTGTCTTGTGCAATTTTCCTTTTTTCATCTCTGTCTCATCTTCAGAGAGTGTAAAAAGTCAAATATAAGGTCTGGCATAGATGAACTCGAAAATGAACCTCAAAACGGTAGTAATAGGGGTCGGCTGGACCATTGCGATTTGCTCAGTGGTTTTGCAGGTACTTTACACGAGCAGCGGCACTGCCCTGCTGTGGTATCATTACGTCATCCTTTTTCTAATAAGTATGCTAAGCGGTGTTGCAATAGTTGATCTTAAAGACATAATTCTCAGCTATTTCATAGTCTTCCCGTTGTCGTTGTTCATGATGATCTTCATAATGGGCGTTCTGCCAGGCATAGCAGGCAAGATTCAGTCAGGTTCCATGGCGTTAGACCTGGTCACGGGAATGGCAGTGAACCTAGTCATGAGAACCACGTTTCCAGGAGTTTGGGTCCTATGCCTATTAGGCAGCATAGTAGGTTGTGGAATCGGAGAAAAAATAGAAACTGTGCCAGACATTAGCGGCGCTGTCTAAGTTTCGGGTTTAATATGTCGTCAATCGCGTAGCCGATCAAGATGAATGATAACGAAAGCGCCGCAATACATATGCCTGGAGGCACCGTCCACCACCATTTCTCAACGCTACGCTCAACCGCCATCGAGTCATGAAGCATTCTTCCCCATGACATAACCGACGGGTCGAAAAGACCCAGAAAACTTAAAGCTGCTTCAGCTATTATCGCGCCAGGAACAGACAAGGCTAAAGTAACATAGACCAATGACATTACGTTCGGAATTATGTGGTGCGTAATCACGTACAACCTGCGTGCACCGACAGCTTTGGCTGCCTCAACAAACGGCCTCTCTTTCAAACTTAGCGTCTGCGAGCGAACAACTCTCGCAAATCCCATCCATCCCAAGACTCCGATCAGTAATATGAGGTTCCACATTGACGGACCCAATACTGCAATCAGGACCAAGAGCAATGGAAGGTTCGGAAGAACCAAAAGCATATCGGTGAATCTCATCAGGAACTCGTCAACTAGTGAACCTACGTAGCCAGCAATAACGCCTACAAAGAGCCCAAGCACAACGCTCAGCACCGCAGATAGCAATCCAACCAACAAGGATATCCTGCAACCGTAAACAAGCTGTGAAAAAATGTCCCTGCCAAGCTGGTCAGTGCCAAGCCAACCGAAAGATGTTCCATACAAGTTGAGATTTACGCCATCCACAAACGCAAAAAACCGAATGTCTTTCGCTGCGTCAATGTCAATAACCGATATTTTCAACCTGTAAGTATATGAAGAGCCCAATGTGGCGTTGAATATAATCTTGGAAGGATCTTGCGTTGCAGGAAACAGAGCTTTGACTGGGCCAGAATAAGAATCCAGGTCTTTTGCAATGCGCCAAAGATCTGAGGACGAAACGGCCTTGTAAGTCCCCAATGTATAAGTGTCAACCGAGCCGTCAAAGTTCTTTCTTACTATTGACACTTGCACCTGAACCTCCTGCAAACCCTCAACTCCTTTTGCAAGAAAGCTATAGTTACCTGTGAACCTCTTGGGACTATCAACATGGGGATATACAAAATCCTTCTCGATAGTGACCTCAGCCACGTGAGGACTATCCCCAGCTTCCCTAGAGTATTCTATCGCAATTGATCCCGGACCACTCTTCGGATCGCCTTCATTTGACGAGTAAACCTCAGTCATTCTTTCATCGTTGGTGGACATGTTCCATTCTTTCAGAGCGGCAGGAGTGTCGAACCCCCCTGCAGACGCATTCAGCAACGCCACGTTCTCACTGTAATGGGCGGCCCCTGGTATAGTTTTGATCCAAACTGGAGCCGAATAATCACCCGCCAGATACGTATCACGATAGGGATCAAAAGGCGTAAGCAACGGAGCAGCGGCGGCGACTAGAATGAAGAAAATGATTATTGCAACGCCCAATATTCCCCTAGGCTCTGACAGCATCTTCCTGGTAAAGTTACTGAGCCTTTTCACGTCGAACATTATCTTTTCTTGTCTAGTCGCCACAATGTACTCCTCCTAGCCGTATCGAATCCTTGGATCAACAACACCGTAGAGCAAGTCTGAGATGAAGTTGGCCGCAATGACACAAAGCGCAATTATGTAAAACATTGCCATAAGCACAGGATAATCAACAAACGCTATGGCTTCCCAAAGCCAAAGTCCCAGTCCTGGAACACTGAAGACCTGCTCAGTTATTATTGCTCCACTTAGCATAAACCCGAACGAAATGGCTATGTTAGTTATGAGTGGCAATGAAGCATTTCTCAACGCATGCTTGAAGAGGATAGACCTCTCTTTTGCACCTTTAGCTCTAGCTGTTACGACGTAGTCTTCAGTCAAAGCGTCCAACATCGTCGCTCTCGTAAGCAAGAGATAGCCACCATACTGGAAAAGCGTAAGAGTTGCAACGGGTAGGAATAGGCTTCTCGCTCTGCCTACCAGCTCCACGAGGAAGTTTTCAGGCGGATGTTCCGCCCATTCTCGTGGAACCGTTCCTGCATTTGGGAACCACCCCAGCCAACTGCTGAATATCGTAAGCAGTAGCATACCTATCCAGAATGATGGAAGCGAAAACGTCACCAACGAAAGCATCACTGAAGCTGAGTCAAACATCTTCCCCCTCTTTGCAGCAGCAACAACGCCTAGAATCGTACCAAACAAAATCGCAAAGATCGTAGAAAGGCCGACAAGCTGCAAAGTGTTCACCATACGGTTTGCTATGTCCAAGTTGACAGGCTTTCCAGTATGATAAGAATAGCCGAAATAGAACGTCACCATATTAACCATGTACTTGCCATAACGAACGATCATAGACTCATTAAGGCCAAACCTTGCGCGAATCGTCTCCAAGGCTGCCTTATCGCTTATACGCGCAGCCTGAGCAAACATGGCAGTCGGATCACCGGGCATCAACATGAAAATAACGAAATTCAAAGTAATGACGAAGTAAACCAGTATCAAAAGATAAGCGATCTTCTTTATCAAATACGCTTTCAACCCCATATGGACTCCTCAAAGAAATTGGGTCCTGCATTGATATTTAAGGTTTTGTGGCTCTCTCCACTAAGACTTAAATAGCGGAGACCTAAACAACATACTCAAGACCTTAAAAAACGGTCAATAATTGGTCCGAATGACATGGGGGAGCAGAATGCCATTATTAGAGATAAAGCATCTCAAAACTTACTTCAAAATAATGCGGGGCTATGTGAAAGCGGTCGACGACATATCTTTTGACATAGAAAAGGGCGAAGCCATAGGACTGGCAGGGGAATCAGGATGCGGAAAAACAACAACTGCCCTAAGCATACTCAGAATCCTGCCCTCAAACGGTGAAATCGTGGGCGGAGAAATACGATTTGCAGGTGACGACATAACAAAGCTTTCCGAAGACAAGTTCCGCAAGGACGTACGCTGGAAAGGTATCTCCATCGTATTTCAAGGCGCCATGAACGCATTTAATCCCGTGATTAAGGTAGGCGACCAACTGGTTGAAGCGATCACGCTCCACGAAGACTTGAAAAAAGGAGAAGCTGTGGCAAGAGCGAGAAAACTCTTGGAACTAGTCGGCATAGAACCTGGCCGACTATCCAACTATCCGCACGAGTTCAGCGGCGGAATGAAACAACGCGCACTTATTGCAATGGCAATTTCCTGCAACCCCTCAATATTGATCGCCGATGAACCTGGAACAGCGCTAGACGTAATAGTTCAGGCACAAATCCTCAAGCTCTTGCGAGAACTCAAGAAGAATCTGAACCTATCCATGATCATGATTACTCACGACCTGTCAATTATCGCGGAAACATGTGAAAAAACCGTAATAATGTATGCTGGAAAAATCGTTGAGTATGGCAGCGTTTTCGATATCTTCGGTGAACCATTGCACCCATACACAGTAGGTCTGATCGCGGCTTTTCCAAACATAAAAGCGCAGAAAACGCGCATGAAATCAATCCCAGGCTTTCCACCAGATCTACTTGACCCGCCACCAGGATGCAGATTCCATCCGAGATGCAAGTACGCAATGGACATCTGCACAAAAAAAGATCCAGAATTGATAGCAGACAAAAAGGGCCGCTACGTGGCATGCCATCTTATAAACAAGTAGGGTGAAGCACATGAGTGAAACAATTGTTAAAGGCGAAAAACTGAAAAAATGGTTCCTGTTGAAAACAGGCTTCTTCAAAACTTTAATCTCAAAGGAAACGCTCGCCGTTCACGCCGTCGACGGAGTAGACATCGAGGTAAAGAGAGGCGAGATATTAGGACTGGTAGGAGAGAGCGGAAGCGGCAAGACAACGACAGGAAGACTACTCCTTAGACTAATAGAACCGACTGATGGAAAGATCTTCTTCCGCGACATGGAAATCACCCACTTAGACGACAACCAGATGAGGGCACTGAGAAGAAAGATGCAAATAGTATTCCAAGATCCCTACTCATCTTTGAACCCGCGAATGACCGTGGGCGACATCGTAGCCGAACCAGTCAGAATTTTAGAGCAAAAAACTCCTCAACAGGTCGAGGACCTAGTCAAGAAAACCCTAGAGGACGTAGAACTGCACCCAGCCGACGAATTCTTCTTCCGCTATCCACACGAACTAAGCGGTGGACAAAGACAGAGAGTTGCCGTGGCAAGGGCCTTCGTGCTGAACCCAGAATTCGTAGTCGCTGACGAACCAGTCTCAATGCTGGATGTTTCCATCAGAGCTGAAATACTCGACCTCATGCTGCAACTGAAGGAAAAGCACAACACAGCCTTCCTCTACATCACACACGACTTGGCCCTAGCAAGACACCTCTGCGACAAAATCACGGTAATGTACTTGGGCAAGATCATGGAAAAAGGTGACTCCGACCAAGTAATCAGCGAAGCACTTCACCCCTACACGTTAGCCTTGCTAGCTGCCGTCCCAGTTCCAGATCCCTCCGTCCAACGCAGTGAATCAGTGCTCAAAGGCGAAATCCCAAGCCCAGTAAACCCACCGTCAGGATGCAGATTCCATACTCGATGCCCATCGTACATAGGAGATGTCTGCCGCCAAAAGGAACCTCCGCTGACCGACATTGGCAGCGGACACTACGTTTCCTGCCACCTCTACCCAAAGAAAGAGTAGATTTGAAGAAACAACTGAAACTACGCTTCAATCTCCATTGTTAGAACAGGCAAATTGACCATTTCTCCTCCAACACATATTGAATCGAAACCCATCAACCAATCTTATCACATGACGCAACTCCGAACTAAAGCAGAAACTGGCTTTTCCAACCTCATCAGTCATGGGTAGCGTTGACCATAGTGAACACTCAGAATGGCAAAGTCTAAAGGACCCACCTTCTCGCTATTATCAATGTCAGCGTTGGGAATCCAATTTGGCTTCGAAGGAGTAGAACCATATGCCGACGAGAGCATGGCAAAGTCTGCGGGACCAACTCCAAAATCCCCACTAATGTCGCCAGGTACGGTAACTTTGACAGCCTCAATGGCTTGAAGGCTGTTATCAGATGTAACTATCTCTTCTGGAACAGGCAGTGCGAAGGCACTTACTGCATATTTGCCTTTAGCAAATGTCGCCGTTTCCCAAGCGAAAACTAGATCTGAGCTGTTTCCGCTTGACAATGATATGGTTCGTGTCTGGATGGCGGTTCCATTAGCGGCTACGGTAACATCAAAGATTTCGCTGAAAGTCCCATAATTGCCAACAGTCACGACTATGAACATGCTGTAACCGTGACCTACAGCGGTCTTGAAAGGAGCGACAGTGATTATGGTTACGTCATGCCCTGAACAGAGAATCGTAACTCTGCAGTCAGCCAGTTCAGAATTGTCTGCTGTATCCACTTCGCCAAGTAGAATACTAGCAGATGCTGAAACATCGTACTGTCCCTTGTTGAAACCAGTAGTGTTCCAAAAGAATATTACAATGCTAGATGAATAGTTGCTCAGGGAAACAGACTGCACCCCAATCGTCTGCAAGTTCGCGAAGACGGTGACATTAAAAACTTCAAAAAAGGAGCCTTGATTCTCGACGCCTACCGTGATGTTCACAGATTCGCCTTGGATAACCGCTGTGGGCAAAACATCAACACTAGTAATGGCTACATCATGAGAGACGAAATATCCATAGCCACCATCAACTTGGCACGGAATCGGTTGCTCAAAAGAGTCAAGCAGAAGAACACTATACAAGTCAAGAGGGCACTCACCAGCATTCTTCACGAAAAAGGATAACATTCCTAATGTCCCACTGCCATCGACTCCAGATGCGCTACCCAACAGAGTGCAGTCCGCGATCATGCGCCCTTCAGTCTGATTTAATTTGTAAGTGAAATATGTTTCACCCCTCGCCTTCAAGAATGGACCTTCCACCGCATCCACTGCATCAAGCAAAGTTGCGTTCCAGCCTAGCCTGAGCTCCCATCCGTAGAGATCCGCAACATATGACATCGTAACGTTGATTGTGAAGTTCTCACCTGTCGCCGCATTGACAGAAGCAGGGAAAACAACTACAGTTGGCATTGCAGTCTGACGGGCGGGATAGACGACGGCGAGGGTGCAGATCAAAATAGAGAAGAAATACACGAGGTAAAAACACGTCAAAGCATTTCTGCTATGCGTAGCTTTTCTCGTCTCCCTCCCTCCCTACACTAACTATTAGGCGATGGTCATTAATTTGCCTTTATTTCTAGGCAAAAAAAGGAGAAAAAGGAATATTCTGCATCTACGGTTCGATGCTAGCGGCTACAGTTGTCAGGTCGCCTATGTCTATCTTGCCGTCAAAGTTAAAGTCCGCATCAAGGTCATAGTCAAACAGTCCAGGCATTTTGCCATATCTGCGTGCTACTCGCACCAGGTCCACCAAGTCGACCTTGCCATCATCATTCAAATCGCATATCTTTATCTCTACGAATCTGACAGCCCATCCGACCACGAAACCACTGAGCAAGTCTATGCCTTCTATGCCAATCTCGAACTGGTGCCCATTCGCAAAAACACGCAGTTCGCCTAGAGCATCAAGAACTACAGGCTCGAACGTGTGTGCAATGTCTATAAGCGTACCATCTTCACTCACATTAATGGTCGTCGTAATCTTAAAGACGTTCCATAGCCCAGATATGATCAGGTCGAACCCTGAATAGTTCAGGTGTATCTGAGTGTTGTTGACCAGCCTTGCAGTGTAGAACACAAAGGTAAAGTTCTCTATTGGAGGCTCTGTGCAGTTGAGTCTTCGAGGCGTAGGAGACCAGATAACGTAGACACTTGCCCATTCGTGATGCGTACCGTTTGCATTGACATATCTGGCATTTGCCCCAACCCAGCCGAAAACCGGCGTTGAGCCCCACTGAGTAATCATTCCGCGCATTCGTATCCACAGCTTCTCGTACTGAGCGTCTCCGCTAGCAAAGTTCGGAATAAGACACAGGCTACCTATCGCCAAAATCGTGACTAAAGTCGCGGCAACGCTTCTCCTCATTCATTTCCGCTCCAATTTCCTAGAAACCTATGACTGAATCCAAATAAAAGCGTTTCTGGGGCTCTTTATTGCTGATAGTGCACATTTCAGTTTATTTTTGTTCATGAACGTTCATTCTTGTTTATTTCTCCATTTTAAACTTGAAGTCTGCTTTATCAGCCAAGCAGATCGTTCAAACCCACGCTCAATTCTGTAATCGTTCCACAGAGCCGAGATACGCCCATCACGCAAGAACTGGGTCAGAACTGCAAAGCTTGTTCTCTAGCTGCCTATGAACTCATGCGTCTCGAAGCTGCTTCTTGTGATTATAATTTTTAAATACGGCCGAAACGTGTTTCTCGTAGAGAAGACCTCGATGAGAACTGGATGCCTACTCATTATGGTTTTGTTTGCACTGTATCTGGTTCCACACGGGACAGTCTGCGCTCAGAACCAAGTCAAGTACACGGTTAACATCAACAGCGACGGCTCAGCCGCTTGGGTCATAAAGCAGACTGGCGACATCGAAGCGTCTCCGGATACGCTGGTGGAATTCCAGAAAAACGTCACGTCCTTGCTTGAAGACGCAGAACACAAGACACAAAGAGACATGGTTGCTAACGTAACCTCAATAACGTCAACCGTCTCGGGTTCTTATGTCGCAACTGAATACAGGTTTCACTGGAAGGGCTTTGCCAAGGCCGAAAATGGCAGCCTCGTAGTCGGTGATGTATTCCAAACCGAAAGCTTTTTTCCCCGACTCTACGGGGACGGCGAAGTCTACATAACTTACCCACTGCAATACGCAATCGAAACAATTTCACCACCTCCATATGACCGCAACGATTCTCTAAGAACAGTGGGATGGCTAGGAACAAAGAATCTAGTCGACGGCTCCTTGATTATCGTATTGAAAGAAAACCCTCAAAACGCGTTAGACATTCTAAGACAGAATACAATCATCATCGTAGGCTTGCTTGCCGTGGTAGCTGCGTCTATTGCTTGCATTTACATGGTCAAATTGCGCACAAGAAAAGAAAGGAAAAAGGCATCTCAACATCTCAACCTTCAAGAAATTGAAAGTGACGAAGAGAAAATCGTGAAAATGCTCAGACTTTCCGGCGGCAGCCTGTATCAGGCTAGAATCGTTGATCAGTGCAAGTTTTCGAAAGCCAAAACCAGCCAGCTTCTTGCCATCTTGGAGAACAAGAGAACAGTCAGAAGGTACAAGAAGGGAAGAGACAAAGTCGTAATCCTTCTGGACAAAGGCGAGAAACAATGAAAAACACTGTGGCTGCATCATGGAAAAAACCGATCGTTATTTCGACCTTTTTCTGGCTAATGCTTATCCTGAATCAAGCGACCATTGCCAATGCAGCCCAGACAGTTGTCCAAGTCGAACCGCCTGAAAGTTATGCCTCTATGAACCAAACAATCACCATTGATGTGACGATTGCCGACGTCGAAAATCTTTACGGACTTGAAGTTGCCCTTTACTGGAACTCCTCAATCCTGGACGTCGTAAACATAGACGTCCGCTTATGGCAGCCAGACGGCATCTTCTATGGAGACCCAAATATCGTCGAAAACAGCTCGACTGGAGGGAAATATCTTCTTGTGGCTACCTCTATCAATCCAGCTCCGTCTTTCAACGGCAGCGGGAACATCGTCCAAATAACATTCAACGCAACCGGATCGGGCGGAACAAAGCTAGACTTAGAAAGTCAACTCTACGACTATCCCCCACTAGACAGAGAGCCTCGTATCTCGTGGCCAATTGAACACACCGACGTAGATGGCTTAGTAATCCCCGAGTTTCCAAACGGCTTAATCCTTCTGCTTTTCTTGATCGTCACAGCCTCAGCCTTCGTTTTCTCAAAGAAGAAGCTCCATTCTCATCAAACAAGATTTATTAGCAGAAGAAAAAGCTAACTAGACATGCAGGCTAGCAAGAAATGAACAGAAAAACTGCAGTAATAATCATAGCTTTGCTCGCTATTCTGGCAATAGCTCTAGTTTACATGATCATAAACAGCGGCTATTTCAATGTAATCCATGACATAGCCATCACTGACGTCATGGTATCAACGACTCAACTACACCCTGGAGAAACCCTCAACATTACAGTCACTGCAAAGAACAACGGAACAGCATCCGAAACCTTCAATGTCACCTCATACTGCAACAACACGTCAATAGGAATGCAAACAGTCAATAATCTTGCCCCAAACGCCGAGGGAAGTCTAATTTTCACTTGGAGTACGGCAGATGCTCCCATAGCCAACTACGTGATAAAGGTCGAGGCAGAACCTGTGCCAAACGAAACGGATACAACAAACAACATCTACGTTGCAGAAGTCATTCACATAAGACAGGAGTCCACAGGAAAGGAAACGCTATACATTGACCCTACAGCAATCGAAAAAGTAGCGGGCCAAACTTTCGCAGTCAACATAAACGTTTCTTACGCTGCTGACCTTTATGGTTGGGAAGTCAAGCTAGGATGGAACGCGACAATCTTAGAAGCAGTAAACGTTTTTGAAGGCTCCTTCCTCAAAAACGGTGGCACCACGTTCCTTACTAATAACATGAACAATACCGAAGGTTCCGTGAAAATGGACTGCACCCTGCTGAGAGAGACACCTGGAGTGGGCGGCAACGGAACCTTAGCAACACTGCGGTTCCGTGTTATAGAAGCAGGTAACTGTGAGTTGAGTTTCCTCAGCTCGACATTGGTAGACTCACTTGAGCAAACGGTTGCTCACACAACTGTAGGAGCCAGTTTCGGCGGAACCTATGGCATCGAATAGACGCTCCCAAGTATGCCTTGGATACACTTTGCTCTGGAGAAATTCATACTTTGCTTCTATGCAAACTTACCACAGAATAGGCGGAGGACCGTGAACCAACCATCATCTCAACACGCTTCAGCAGGCATCATGGGTTCTTAGAACTGAAGGCCATTGATCAATCAATCGCATACGGAAACGGGAACCTACAGACCCTCTAGGTTTCGCTGATTTTCTTCAACTGTTTCTGGTACATTTCTACGATTTCGCTCGCAGTTGTCGCGTCTTCAGCAGCCTTGTCGATCCTGTAGTTCCCTGTAAAACGCGGAAAACGAATGGCCAGACCGCTACCTTTTCGAACCGAATCCATAGCGCACGTATGAATCGGGCTGAGCGTTATTTCTGCTCCTAGAACCTCAATCACGACTGCTGGCTCGACCCAAACATCAGCTTCAAGCATCGACTGCACACGCGGATGCCTATGGGCGATGACATGTTTTTCCAACATCTTAGGAAGTTTGGCCAAATCCTCATCAGTAAAGCCCGTTCCACATTTTGTCACAGTCTCGAAAGTATCAGCATCTGGACTATATGACGCCAGTAGTAACGCTCCATAAGTTCCTGCCCGTCTTCCTCTCCCATGAAAAGCCCCTACGACAACAAGATCCACAGTGTCCGTCATCTCGCTCTTGTAATCTCGCTTGTATTTTATCCAAAGCCAACCACGAGCCCCAGCCTGATACACGGAGTCTTCTGCGATTGACTTGCAGACCAGGCCTTCGCAACCATCTTCTATAGCTTTGAGAAAGAACTTCTCTAACTCCCTTGCTTTACCCGTGATTAAGCGCTGAGCAACGTGCATTCTGTCGCTTTGCTCTATCACTTTTTCAAGGGCTTCTCGCCTAACGGGGTACGGTTCCAAAGTGAAGTCCTTGCCGTCAACATACAATGCCTCGAACATAAAAAGTGAAACAGGATAGTCTTCAATCGCTTTCCTGATCTCGTATTTCCGTCGACGGTGCATCAACTCTTGAAATGGACGCATCTCACCCGTATCAACATCAATTGCAACACATTCCGCTTCCACGATCGCCTCTTTCGCCTTCACATGGTTTCTAACGAGTTCAATTGCATCTGGATATTGCTCTGAAATGTTTTCCAGACGCCGTGAAAAAAGAACCACTTCAACATCATTCTTGTGAGCCTCTATTCGCTCGCCATCATACTTGTACTCGGCCACACATTTTCCTCCAAGTTTTTCTAAGATCTCTTCGGCGGTGGACAATCGTTCCGCAAGCATAGGCCTAATCGGCTCACCCACTAAGACCTGGAATTTTTCGATCCCTTTTAAGCCTCTTTCTGCGACAGTTTTCGCGACTCTTCCAAGGTCTGAAGAAACGTTGTATGCCCGCTCGACGAGTTCGCGAGCTTCCTTTCCACCACCGTAAGCTATTGCCAAAGCGTCCAGTACGGTCATGTCGGCGATTCCCAAGCGCAGATTCCCAGTCACCGTTCTCAGAATGTACTTCGCTTCCTTCGGAGTTGCAGCAGCAAGGAGCCCAGCCAAAAGAGCAGTCTTAGTGTCCACAGCGCCAGATCCTGAGGCTTTAGCCATTCTGTCCAGCGTCTCATAGACTTTTTCAACGGTTAACGACTGCTGGAAAAATGTCACCTGTTTCTTCTTGGCTATTGCATTTTGAGCGGCTTGGCCAATGTCGCCCGTCTTTCTCAAATCCTCTTCGATATCGCTTTCTTTCATCCCAGAAGCCCTGACTAATGCTTTCAACGCCAGCCTTTCGGCAATGCCTATTTCGAGACCCACAAAATCAGGATAAAGCTTCCCCTGAGTAAGATACACAACTTTGTCAATCAATCCTTTTGGCGTATTCTCAAGAAGATCAACCAGCTGGTCAGTCATTTCCAACCTCTTTGTCATAGCCTCAATTCTTTCGTAGGCTTCAGCGATTTGAGAATACTGCAATTGTTGAGACCTCAAGGATAGAGTGCAAACGGATCGTTATTAAAACGTTTCATAATGGATTATTCGACTTAGAAGTCTTCGGCTGGGCGGCAAGGGCGTCTCAGCAGGATAGCCCACAGGTATGATGGCAACGGGTCTTATTCCTTCAGGAACCTTCAAGACGTCCCGTGCGCGCTCCTCGTTAAATGCTCCAATCCAGCATGCGCCCAGCCCCAAAGAATGAGCAGCCAAAAGAATGTTCTGCGCAGCTGCAGCAGTATCCTGAATGCAGTACAATGACTTGCCACGGACGCCATAGCCTTTGGCAGATTCTTCTTCGTTTGCGCAAACAACAACCACAACCGAGGCTTCCCCAATGAGGGCTTGTCCACCTGCCGTCTCAACAAGCCCCTTCTTAGCGCTAGGCTTTCTAACAACTATAAACTCCCACGGTTGAATGTTGCCCGCCGAGGGCGCCCACCGACCTGCATTGACAAGCTTTTCAACCATCTCCTCGGATACGTCTTCAGTCTTAAACGCTCTAATGCTCCTCCGTCCGATAATAGCTTCAAACACGTCCATGTATCACACTTTCTCCAACAAACCTGAATGATTATTGTCCGACCCAGAGATTTAAAGTAAATCTGTCTGATGATTCACCTCCAAATTTGACACCGAGCGATAACTTTTTTACACTCGAAATCTCGCTACATAACTTGACAAGGATGAACAAAGACATTCTACGAATCCTCATTCCATTATTTGCGGCCTCGCTCATACTCGCATTGGCCACCTACACAATCAACCTTTGGCTCTTCTCTACTCAGCCTTACCTGATTTCGCGTCCCTACCTCTCATCAACAGACATGGTATTCTTTGATGGGATAATCTTCATCCTTTCGGGCGTGTTGCTCTTTCTCGGCTCAGGAGGAATAAGCCGAACCAGCCAAAAGGCGGCGCTCCTAGCTTCTGCGACAAAAGTATTTGACGAAGACACCATTGGTCCCTCGGAGATCTTCAGAAAAGATGCATGGAAACCGAAAGGTTTCACACGAACAGGATTGATCCTGATGATAGCAGGAATAATACTACTTGTCATGTACTTCGCATCAATCTAGACCACCACTTTGAAAACTGAAGCGCAAAATCCTTAAGTTTCTTGATAATTCAATAGTGCTTGGATGATGACGCAGAGAGTCAATAGAGCTCATAGCAGTGATATGACTCGACGGGCGAACTGACAACTCATTATGAGAAAACTTATCAGCACAGAGACCGAAGGAAAAGAGAAAAAGGCATGGCCGTAATGAATCTAGGCGAAAAAGCATTTGCCCAAACCCTCAATTAGCCAAGCTCTTGATAGGCTCTCTTCGCGGAAAATCGTTAAGTATACAGTCTACTTGACCGCCGTGATAATATTCTTAGTGTTGATTCTGCTCCCACCAATACTTGGAATTATAATCAAATGGAATGCTATGCAGTACGTTCTGAGCGACGCAGAGACTATGATCCGCGCATTAGACGCGGTCAAGAATTCCCTCGCAATAGCTCTCATCGTCTCAGCGCTAGATGTGGTTACTGGAATACCTATGGCATGGCTCATTGCACGCGGAAAATCAAAATGGTTGAACGTGCTTGACACGATGGCAGACATTCCTTTCATCGTGCCTACAGCTGCACTTGGGTATTCACTGCTTCTGTTTTGGAACAGCTCACAAGGAATCTCTTCGCTTTTCGGAAACTCGATCGTCTCGAAGGGTTGGCTCCTGGTAATGTTGCTCCACTTCACGTTTTCTTACCCAGTTGTGGTTAGAGTGATCGTTGGGGCTTTGCTGGACTGTAAGAAGGAATTTGAGAACGCCGCTAGGACGTTAGGCGCTCCACCATTTACGGCGTCAAGAACTGTCACGTTTCCCATCATAAAACCCTCACTAATAGCAGCTTTTGTCCTAGCATTCTCAAGGTCGATTTCAGAGACAGGCGCAACGCTTATGGTTGCAGGAGTCTTTGAAAACGGACCTATCTTCATACAAAATATGAAAACAGATCTTGCCGCAGGCGTGATTAGCCAATCTACCTATGATGGCTCGATAGTTTTTGCAAGCTTTATACTGATTGCGGTTTCGTTAGCAGTTTTCGTGATTATCCGAGCGCTGGGAACTAGATTGAAATTGCCTGGAAAGCAAGTGTGGCCAACTCTTGAGAGAAGACTAAGCTATTCAGCGGCCACATCTTCAAGAAACAGCATGACACTTGTCATCTTTCTCTTGATCGTGCTGATCCCATCACTTTTTGTAGCGCTGCCAGCTTTTCAAGCAATTTTCACGGATATATTCCCCAGAGCCTTATCAGGCTCAGGAGTGTGGAACGAATATTGGCAAGGCCTAATTCTTTCATACGGCTTGGGCGCCGTAGTCACCATTCTAAACGTTATTATTGGCTTGCCCATGGCAATAATCGTTGCGAGAAGAAAACTTGGCAAGATACCATCGGCAATACTGGATCTGACGGTCAACATTCCATTAGTCGTTCCGTCAATCGCCCTAGGAGTATCTCTTGCAATTTTTTGGAAGGAAAGCTTCGCGTCCATACCTGAGATGTGGCTCTTAATCTTTGCTCACCTAGCGATAACTTATCCATATTTCGTCAGATCAATGTCAGCAGCGGTTGAAAGGATAAGTGCGGACATTGAAGAAGCTTCAAGAACTCTCGGAGCAAAGCCATTAGGCGTTTTCAGAACGATCGTTCTACCGTTGACCAAATACTCCATTCTTTCAGGTGCAATAATGGTCTTCACAAGAAGCGTGAGCGAGACAGGCGCGACAGTAGCCGTGGCCAGTACTCTGAAAACTGCACCTGTTGTCATAGTCAACTGGGTCAAACCAAGAGTATTACCTGGGCCAGCAACACCACTAGAGATTGGACTAGGTTGCGGTTTCTTGATACTGTTCTCGTTCATGATCCTACTCGCTCTAAGATTCATCGTCAAAGGAAAAGGAAGATACTGACATGTTAAATATACGCCCAATCAGTTACGCACTAATCTCACAGGTACAGATGCCTGCAGTGGAGGGAAACGTGAGTCGTGACTGATGTCCGCGTCGTCAACCTTACGAAACGATTCGGAAAACTTTGCGCAGTTGACAATGTCAACCTCCACATTCATGACCAAGAATACTTTGCTCTGCTTGGTCCGAGCGGCTGCGGAAAGACAACCCTGTTGAGGCTCATTGCAGGATTGATTCAGCCAGATGAAGGTGAGATTTACATCGGAGACAGACTTGTGAACGATGTCCCACCAGAAGACAGGGACATCGGATTTGTCTTCCAGACTTTCGCCTTGTTTCCTCACATGAACGCGTGGAACAACGTTACGTATGGTCCAAGAGTAAAAGGCTTCGACATGAAGAAAGCGGACACGATCGGACATGAAGTGCTTGAAATGGTTAAGCTGCATGAGCGTTTGGACGCCTACCCGAGTGAACTCAGTGGAGGAATGATGCAGAGAGTAGCTTTGGCCAGAGCGCTTGCAGCGGGGGCGAAACTGCTACTTCTAGACGAAGCTTTGGGACAGTTGGATGCAAAAGTGAGAAATGAGCTAAGATATGAAATAAGGAGAATGACCAAGGATCTCGGGTTGACGGCAATCCATGTAACCCATGATCAATCCGAGGCAATGGCGATTTCGGACAGAATAGCTGTCATGAGAAAAGGGAAGATCATGCAAGTCGGAACTCCACAAGAACTCTACATGAGTCCAGAAAATGTTTTTGTCGCTCATTTCATTGGAGAATCAAACTTCTTGGAAGGTTATGTGGCAAGCATTGCTGGTAAGGAAGCTACAGTGGAAATCCGAGGCGGAATGAAGATTCGGACTCTGGATGGAAAAATGAAAAAGGGTGAGAGAGTAGTGCTAGCCATAAGACCAGAGGCACTCGCAATTGAAAAAGAAAAAGAGAAGGGCAAAAGCATTATTTTAGGTTCAGTGGAAAGAATAATCTTTGAGGGTACAAACATACGATATGAGATAAGACTGGAAAATCAGGATCTAGTTGTCACTGTTAAGCCTTCCATGATTGGAGAATGGTTCAATATGGGTGACAAGGTAGGCGTAAACTTTCCTTCGGAAAAGACCCACGTATTCAAGTATCCTGTTGAAGGATTGAAGGAGGTAACATCAGTTGAGTGAGTTGATAAAATGGTTTGAAAAACGCAGAGAAACAAAAGCATTGGCCACAGTACAACGACACTTGGCTTTGACGACTGGAATAGTCGAAGACTTGGAGAAGGCAGTGAACGCGGCCATAAAGCTGGACGAGAAGGAGAAGAGAAGTTGCATTGAAAGAGTAACAAATAGTGAACGAGAAGCAGATGCATTACGCAGGAACGTTATGGACGATATATCCAAGGGAGAGCTCTCACCGATGGACAGAGAAGACCTAATGGATCTTGTGAAGAGGGTGGATATGATCGCGGATTGGTGCAGGGAATCTACCCGTGTTCTGGGCGCCGTACCAATGGAACACGTGCCCAAGTCAATCAAGGATACATTGATGGAAATGCTCAACAGCGTCAAAGAATGCACAACTTCTGCCCAAAAATGCGTAAACAAAATGATGACGAGACCCGAAGAAGCACTTCAAGCTGCCGACATGGTTGAGAGAAACGAAGAAAAAGTTGACGACATACATGAAAAAGCCCGAATTCTAATCGGAAAGGAGGACCTGCCAAAAGCGGGAGTAGCAGTGTTAATAAGCCAGCTTTTCGAAGCAATAGAACAGATTGCAGACTCGTGCGAAGACGTATCCGACCAAGTAAGGATAATTATGGTCAGAAAATAGGGTGAACATGCATGGCAGAAACGAAAGTTGACATATCCAAGCTTAAAACCGAAGGTAGCGACTTAATCAAGGAATTAGCAGAGTTCCTGAAAGAGAAAACAAACTCCGAAGTTGAAACAACGACAAACGAGATTATCATGAAAAGTGAAGAAAAAACGATTCCAAGATCATACGTGCGGGTTCTTCTACGAAAGTTTCTGCACAGGCAGGAACTGAAGGAATTCTACAGGATCATTGGCGGAAAAGATAACACGCTTGTCGTAAAAGAGAAAGCGATCCAAGAGGAAGAAGAATAGCGTACTATTTCCGATTGAAGCTTATCGCTTCTCTTCAAAAAGCAGCACATCTACACTTTCCCTCTGACTACAAAGACTATTCCTGCTAGAATTAGCCCAGCGCCAACCGCGAACCATGGCGCAGGTATCTCAAGAAACAGGACTACGCCCAGTAGCGTCGCTCCAATGGGTTCTAGAAAAGCCATAGTTGCTGTCTCAAATGATTTCAGGTTAGACAAAGAAGAAAAATAGAGTGTGTGAGCTATTGCTGTTGGAAGCAAGCCCAAGCCAAGCAATGGAAGAACAATCCATATTTCAGTTGGCAACTCGAGGATTTTGTTCGCCGTAGCTGCACCCAAGACCCCTATTACGATAGCCGCGAGCAGGTATATCGGAAGCATTATGGATAGTATGCCCATCTGATTTCTTATCCTTCTGCCAAAGTTAAGATAGAAAGACTCCACCAAAGCCGCAAGGATGGCTTCAAAGTCCCCCTTCAGGCTCGAAGAAGAAGTAGGTGTCTTCGCTGTCGAAGTTTCAGCATATGCAATAACACACATTCCAGTAAACGAGACGATCAGACCTAACATGGCAAAACGGGATGGTTTCAGCTTAAAGACGAAAGCTGATACAAACACCGAGAAGATTGGAGTCGTATTAACAAGTACCGTCGCGTTTAGGATCGTTGTGTCCTTCACAGCGGAGACAAAGAATATGAAGTGAAGACCTAGGAAAACGCTCAGAAGGACCAGTTCTTTTAGATTTCTCCTCACAATGCCGAGGTTGAAAGGTTTCCGCAACGTAATCAAGACGACGACTAGGGCAAGACTCGCGATTACTAATCGCCAAAAGGCTATGTAAAATGCGTCTGTGTTAGGCAGAAACCTAATCAGAACTGAGGCTGTCCCGAAGAAAACTCCAGCGGTTATCCCTTCTGTCAAAGCCAGCCTTCTCGTTCTGCCATTCATGCAAGAGTTCCCCTAAGATTCTGGACCGAATCGCACTCTACAAGCTTATACGTCACTTGCTCATAAAAGCAACTAACGCAGAGGAGCGTCGAAAGAAACTGAAGGTGAGTGTTGATAAACACTGAAGAGATCATGGAGTTGTCTTTGAAACTGGCGGCTCTGAAAGAGATCCCAGAGGACAGCGCCATCTATGTGGGTGGAAACAACATTCGAAAGGTTCTGTTCTGCATAGATGCAGGTGCCCCTGAACTCTTGCTTGCCAAACAGCAGGGCTATGACGCAGTGATTGCCCATCATCCTGTTGGTGGAACTGCTGTCACGAATTTCCATCAGGTTTTCAAAAGACACATTCAGCAAATGGTGTCCGCGGACATTCCCAAGGAAGAAGCAGAAAAGGCTGTTGAGAAGAAACTGGAGCAATTGAAGCTAGATGAGCATACGAGAAACTATAACCATCTAGTTGATGTGGCCAGACTTCTGAAAATGCCTTACATGAACATACACACACCTCTAGACGAAGTTGGAAGAAATATCGTAAGCAAACAAGTCCAAAGCGAACTCAAGAAAAGCTCGAAAGTGAGAGATGTAGTATCATCCCTGTACAAGCTAGCTGAATTCAAGAATGCACTGACTAAGATCGAAATCAGACTGGGAAAACCTGAAAACCCAGCGGGAAAAGTTGCGGTTTCTCACGGCGCCGGCACCAATGGCGGCTATGAAATCGCCAAAACATACTTCACACATGGTATTGGCACCGTAATATACATTCACATAAGCCCTATAGACTTGGAAAAACTGAGGGCTAACGGCGTAGGAAACCTAATAGTGACTGGACACATCGCAAGCGATTCTGTGGGCATCAACCCCTTCATTCGTGAGCTTGAAAAGAAGGACGTCAAAGTCACCACTATAGGAGTTGTCCCAAGCTAAAGAAGGGCTTCAAAGGTGAAGCTGCTTCGCTATAGTTACAGGAAAATAGAGCAGTATGGTATTCTGAAACAAAACAAAGTAGTAGCTCTGCCTAAGCTGGCGCACTGTCTGAACGTGAGACTTCCAAGAAAACTTGAGGATCTCATAGCTTTGGGACTGCAAACTGTTGAGGACGTTGAGAAACTGGTTGGGGAAGCATCCGAAAAAGACATTGAAACTGCAACGAGCCCTCTTAGAAAAGTGAAGCTATTAGCTCCTATTCTTTCCCCGCCTAAGATTATCTGTCTAGGCCTAAACTATCGAGACCATGCAAAAGAACAAGACGCAGTCATACCAGATGAACCAATAATCTTCATGAAGCCCCACACAGCGATAATCGGCCCCAATGAAAACATCGTTAAACCATGTTTTGTCGATCAACTTGACTACGAGGCCGAGCTAGTTATTGTCATAGGCAGGAAAACCAAGAATGTGCCGATTTCAGAGGCCCAGTTCCACATTTTCGGCTACTCAATCATGAATGATGTCTCAGCTAGAGACATTCAATTCAAAGACAGGCAGTGGACAAGAGGGAAAAGCTTCGACACCTTTGCACCAATTGGACCATACATAATCACTGCAAATCAGCTTCAGGACACGTCCAATCTGAGCATTCGCACTTGGGTCGACGGAGAACCGCGCCAGAATTCGTCTACGTCAAACATGGTTTTCAACGTATCCAAAATAGTACATCATTTGAGCCGCGTGATGACTCTGGAACCATGCGACATTATTGCCACGGGCACACCCGCTGGCGTCGGTTTTGCATGGAAACCACAACCGAAGTTCCTACAAGCTGGCAATGCCGTAAGAATAGAGATTGAAAAGATTGGCATATTGGAAAATGCTGTTGTCGATGGCGAACCTAATCCACGACTGAACACGCCTCATTCTAGTTGAACGTTTCAATTGAGCCAAATGCCTAGGACAACTGCAGTCAACAGAATCGCAAGACAAGCAATGTTCTAGGACCTTGAGATCTTTCCGCAAACATTATGTAGAAAGGAAGACATAACATAGATAGGGGGGAATATCATAAGCAGAAAATCACGCTCAGCATCAGTCATCATCATGATTGCATTAGTCTCGCTATATACGGCTCTGTCCCTTGTCCAAGGAGCTTCTGCGGCAGAACAACCATGCATCTTCATGGACCCATCTTTGAGCGTTGCTCAAACAGGTGAATACTTTAGTCTCAACGTATCAGTGTCAAACGCTATCCTGCTCTGGTCCTACCAAATCTACATCAGCTTCTCGCCCGAAGTCTTGGAAGTGACAGGCGTAGTGGAAGGTAACTTCCTGATAAGAAGCCTCTACAACAATACGTTTTGGCTGGCAAAGTGGAACAATACTGAAGGATTGATACAAGTGTGGGAATCATTAAGGGCCAACCCACCTGAGCCTCCTCCGCCCGTAGCCTCAGGTACAGGCGAGCTTTTCCAAATAACCTTCAAAGCAAAAAACCTTGGAAGCTGCATCCTACACCTTCATGACACAGCCATGGTTTTCGACCCCAAATCGTACATACCTCATACAACACTGGACGGAGTTTTCTCAAATCTGCCTAACGAGCTGACGCAAGAAATCACTTGGGCAAGCTCCACATTCTACGTGAAGGTAAGCTCTGACTCCACAGTGTCAGCCGTGGCATTTGACCAACCACAGAGAACCTTGTACTTCAACGTGACCGGCTCAGAAGGCACGGATGGTCATGCAGTAGTATCCATCCCGCCAGAGCTTTTGCGAGCTCAAACTGGAGAATGGCAAGTGATAATAGATACAACTCCGACGACACCTTTTATACTAACCAACTCCACCTACACATTCTTCTACCTTAACTACACACACTCCACCCGCCAAATAAGAATAACCGGAACAGAAGCAATACCAGAGTTCACACCAGCCCCGATCCTGCTCATGGTGACGTTCATGGCAATTGCCTTCATGACCTTCATGAGAAAAAGGACTCGGCAAGCGCAAGATTAGCAACTATCTTTCAACCGAAACTCTGCTATTTCCTGCCTCTTTCTCCAATCTTATCACGTGCTCGGCCTTTTCAGCAAAGGCTTCACTGTGCGTCACTGCGATTATTTGTTCCACAGCCTTGAAGCGTGATATGGCTTCAGCCAGCCGGTCTATTGAACCGTCTTCCCTTCCGAGACTTTCAGTCGGTTCATCAAGCATAAGCATGCTCAACCCGTGACCAGTCCTAGACTGCATAATCAGTTGACCCAATCCCAGTCGGTATGCAAAAGCAAGCAGTGTTCTCTCGCCGCCCGACAAATTCGTAACTTCTCTTTCAACGCCACTTTCGCTCACGACATAAGGTGTGTAGGTTTCGTCAATTAGAACGTTGAGTAATTGACCTTCTCCACCGACAAGGTTGTCGAGAACCTGCTGAACAAAATTCCTAAGGACCTTGACAAATTCGCTACGCAGTTTAGGCTGAATACCCCTATAAGCATCACGAATGCCACTGATAATCTCAGCCATCCTGACAATCTTCTGCATACGTTCGATCTTACGCTGCGCTTGATCAATCCTCTCTCTTATCTCATCCAGACGCTTAACTAAATCCTTCCTACGATTTTCTCTTGTCTGCAATTCGGAAAGCAAGATGTAATATTGCCTGAAAACCTCGTCTCGATGGGTCTTGGCCATTTCCAGTCCGGACGCGTCGAAACCGTTGATCTCACCTCTAACAGTTTCAAGCTGCAGTTGTGTTTCTGCTATCAGCTTCTGTTTTTCATCAAGCTCTTTTGAAAGATCAGCCAATGCTTGAGACTCTTCGTCTACACGCGTTTTCAAATCATCAACTCTTGGAGAAAGCGCTTCTAGGCTTGAAAATGCCGAGTTTGCTTTCGCTTTCAATTGCTGAAGCTCTTCAATTTCGTGTTGGAGCTGACCCGTTTCTTTCTGTCCTTGGCTGTTTTCCTCTAGAATCCTTTGCATTAGACCGTTCTTGTATTGATCAGTAAGAGGCTGCAGACACAGCGGGCAACGATTCTCGGTCGTCAATTGGGAACTTCTTTTCTGGTTTTCGCGCACCCCTCTAATGGCTGCTTCTTGTGCACCTTTTAGACTCGAGATCTGATTGTCAAAAGTGGCCAAGTACTGTCTAAGAGTATCTATCGGCAGTTCAGGCGATATTCCAATCTGCTTAAGCTCTGTGCAACAAGATTCTACCTGTTTCTCATAACTGCTCAATCGTTGTTTGAAATTCCCAATGGTGGTTTCTTTCGCCTTGATTCTATCTGCTAAGGATCCCGAAGAGCTTCTCAAATTTGTAAAGCTTGCAAGCGCTTGTGCTTCTTTTCTCTTAAGTTCTTCAACGAGGGACTTCACCTCCTCTAACTTCTTGAGGCTAAGATCAGCGTCTTCCAGAGTCTTCTTGGCCGAGCCCAGTTTGCTTGTTGTGTCGCCTATTTCGATTTCGAGAAGTGAGAACTCTTCAACTGTCTTGTTGTAGTCACCATTGATTTTATCCATTCCAACAACATCAGGATCTTTCTCGTAGGCCTTTCTTTCTCCTTCGTATTCCTTTTGATACCCTGCAATGTTACTCCAAGCTGCTTCATAATCTGACAACCCGAACAATTCGTCTAGACGCTTTTGTCTTTCCCTAGGCGCTGAATCCAAGAGTTCCTTCAGACGTTCTTGCTTGACCCAGATTATTTCACGGAAAAGCTCTTTGTCCAAACCCGTTATTGCCTTGAACTGTTCAGCTACAGCATCACCTTTCAAGCTTGCTACAACAGTCTCGTCTTCGAAAAGCTTCAGCGCCTCAGGATCTTGCCCTATGCTCTTTCCACGCCTCTTCAGTCCACGAGATATTCTGTAGCTCTTGCCATTTTGAACAAACTGAACTATGACTTTTCCAGCATCGGCTCCTTCACGCAGAAGGTATTCGAAACTCCTTCCAATGGGATCTCCGAATAATGCGAAGTCTATGGCGTACAGGATGCTGGATTTTCCACAACCTACACCGCCGACGAGACAGTTGAACCCTTTCGTAAAGGGCACTGTTGATTTCTCATGTGAACGTATATTCTCCAACCGAACGAGTTCGATCTTCATTCCAGAAGCTCCTCAAGCGTCTGTTTCACTTTTTCCTCTTCCTTCCTGGTCAACGGTTCAATCAGTGCGACTGCAGTTCTAGCGATTCTTTCGGCCTTTTCATAACTGTGGCGTTCGGAGAAAATTCGCAGGAAGTATTCGAAAGCCTTCGTTTTCAAGTCCTTGAATTCGCTTTCGAATATTGAACGAACTATCTCGTCAGAGACCTTACTTTCACGCAACGACACGACGGGATGCACGAGCAGAGCCTTCTTCGATGCATTCCTGATTTGGGCAACATCGACATCAGCGCGCGTCGCCTCAGCAGGAAGAACACCATTCAACAATGGCACGATCACAACGCCATCTTCATCAGCTCCTTTTACGAGCTGAACAGCCCGCTCCGTAATCTTTGATGGACTCAACCCAGTGAAATCCTCTTCTAAAACAACGAACTTGCGGGGAGACTCAAGCTCGACGAACCCTATTGAGGCCGTGCCCTTTTCATTGACCTTGACATGGTAGAAACCCTTTCTAATCTTGACCTCATCATAGTTGACGGTTTCAGTACATCCACTGTAGACCAAGATTCCCGTTTTGAACTTGTCCTGATAGGGCGTGTGCACATGCCCGGCGGCGTAATAGTTGAAGCCCTCAGGTATGAGTTCAGGCCCAGCTTCAGCCTCTATGTAGGGAGGCTTGACATTTGGAAGGTCTAAGGCCATGTGGAAAACGAAAATGCTGAATATGTCTGGCTCAGGGGCTGGTTTGCTTTGCTCCATAAAGACAGGGAGCTGCTCTTCCGTTCTGCTTCTGGTTCTAAAGTTCGGCACTCCATAGACATAGCAGCAATCCTGCTTCCGCCAACAGGCTCCTTCATGCCTAGGCAGATGGTAAATCAGCCCGGTGCTGTCAAGAGGATTCAAGATTGTACTAGTTACAAGGTTAGGTGCAGAATCATGTGAACCGTCAACAGTAAGAACAGGAATCTCGGCGTCTTTTAGACGTTTGAAGTTTCTAATAGCGTTCTCCAAAGTGACATTTGATGGACGTGCTTGGTGAAACAAGTCTCCCGCGATAATCATGAAATCCGGTTTCAACTCTATAGTTCTATCCACAAGTTCTTGAAAGACTCTGTCGAAGTCTTCACGTCTGGCTTCCAAGCCATACTGTGAATATCCCAAATGCAGATCCGCAGCATGAACAAAACTGAACGCCCGCAAATGCCTTCTCCTCCTGTCCTAACCACGCTACTGCTCTAGTTTAGCTTCTTCCTGCTGGTTTTAAGCATTTAGCACACGTGAGTATGCACAATGTCCTTGATCGGCTTCGTAGGGAAATGTATAAACGGCTATGCATTATCCTATTGCAGAAGGCGCACCAGCAATGAACTGCGAAAAGTGCCAACGGGAAACGTTCCTACCTTTCAAATGCTTTTACTGCGGAGGCCATTTCTGTTCTGAGCATCGTCTACCAGAAAATCATGAATGCCAACGAATGGGACAAGCACGCATGCCCAAAGAAGAGAATCCACCCTTGATCGTTCAAGAGCAAAAACCGTACGAGCATACGGTGACGTTCACACCTACTTATAAGACACTGCATTTCAGCCGCAAAGAGATTGGGCATCTGCTAGTAGGTGCGTTGCTAGTTGCTGGTGTCGGGGCGTCCATGGTGATATACCAATTCTACAATGACTACATGATACTGGCACTAATGGGATTGATCTCTACGACATCTTTTTTCCTGCATGAGATAGCTCACAAAATAGTCGCCCAAAGAGAGGGTCTTTGGGCTGAGTTTCGACTAACGCTAATGGGAGCTATTCTGACTCTCGTCTCTATTCTGCCAACGTTTTTCAAGATTATCTCTCCGGGAGCAGTCATAATAAGCGGATTTCCAGATCCGAGGAAATTGGCAAAAACGTCCATTGCAGGACCAGCCACAAATATTGCTTTGTCGCTGGCATTCTTTGCCGTGGCATTTATGTTGCCTAAACATGCCTTTGCGCTTCTGTTTGGCGCTGCCCTCAATGCTTGGATAGCCTTTTTCAATCTGATACCTTTAGGTATGCTTGACGGCTTCAAGATCTTCGTTTGGAACAAGAGAATTTGGGCTGTGACTTTTGCGTTAAGCATGGTTCTGACTTTGGCTTCGTATAAACTAGTTACCTATTGAATTGCCTAGTGGAAAACCTTCAACAGACCAGCAAGAACAAGAAAAGAAAAAGCTTAGATAGTATTGGTAGCAATCTTTAATGGATCATAATGGCCAGAAGAGACAGGCACGATATCGTTATTGAAATATTGAATAAAGCGAAGTCAGGAAAGAGGAAGACTGATCTCATGAAGGAAGTGGGCCTCTCATTCACTCAGACAAAACGCTATTTGACAAGATTGAGAGAAAAGGGATTACTGGAGCTCAATGAGAAAAATCAGCTTGTGACGACAGAGAAAGGCCTAGACGCAGTGGAAAAGTGTAGCCAATGCTTGCTATTTCCATGGAAAACCCACAAAAAGAAGCTAGAAATCTAGTTGAACTAGAGAAGCTCTATTGTTACGTGAACCTCTTCCGGAACACGAATCCGCATGATGCGCCTCATGACTCTTTCTTCGGAGTCAATATCAATCAGACGTTTGTGAATGCGCATTTCCCATCTGTCCCATGTTGCAGTTCCTTCCCCGCAAGGAGTCTTCAAAACTGGAACTTTTAGTCTCTTCGTCGGCAGGGGCACAGGGCCGTTCATTTTTACTCCTGTTTTCTCGGCGATGGCTTTCAGTTCTTCACATACGTCTTCTAGCTTCTTGTAGTCGGTGCTTGTTAAGCGTATTCTTGCTTTTCTAACCATCACCAATCATTCCCGACGTCATTGCGCCTCGACGGATTTATTTGGTACTTACCTTACACAATTAACCAAAAATAAAAACCTATCGTAACGGACGACTGCATCAAGGGAAGGATGTGTGAGGATAACGATGAAAGACGTCAAATCCAAAGCTAGAGGAATACTGCTAGATCTAGATGGCACGATCGTAGACTCACGAGAAGCTTATCTAGAAGCCATGAAAACCGCCTTTGCAGCAATAGGACAGAGAATGGTTGACATCAGGACGGTCACAAAGATACCGAAGAGACTGGAACAGAACTTACCTATCGATGACTTGCTGACAGGAATAGATGTCAGAAAATTCCTGAAAACATATCTTCACACGTACTATCAGGCTACGGCAACAAAGTCAAAGCTCATACAAAACGTTCCAGAAACCCTGATGAAACTCTCTCAAAAGGCAGATCTAGCTTTAACCACAATGCGCCACGTTCCCAAACAAAGAATCATTGAGGAACTCGAGAAACTTGGGATAGCCCAGTATTTTCGGATCGTAGTAACGGCCTTTGATACCTGCAACTCGAAACCCTCGCCAGAAGCACTCTTCAAGTGTGCAGAGCAGCTAGGCATTGGAATATCTCGATGCGTAGTTGTGGGCGATTCTGTGGCAGACGTACGGGCTGGAAAGAATGCCAGTGCCAAAACTGTTGCAGTTTTGACTGGGATTTTCAGCCGTGAAGAACTGGAACGAGAAGGGCCGGACTTGATTCTTGAAAGCGTCAACAGTCTGCCAGATTTTCTGGAATCTCTTTTGAAATAGCCTTTAACATATTTCCAAAATCGCAATATGACGGGAAATTAGTGAACACTGTTATAGAAGCCAACACGAATAAAGCTTAATTAAACGTTTGACGCCTTGTTCTGATTGGGAGAAGGCTTCGAGACGGGAGTACCTATGAACTTCATTGAGCTGCTGCTGTCTGAGAAACTCAAAGACAAGAACCCAATGCTGGATGTGCTGGGTTCAGACCGCAAGGTACTCCAAATAGCCTGCCAAGACTTGACGAACTTTCTTAAAGTCCATTGGGAATTCGTTGGAAAAGAAGCTAACGAATGCGACGTTGTTGAAAGACTGGAGAAGTTCTTCAATGAAGATCGGAACGAATTGGAAGAGTTCTTAGACATTTGGACGGGAATGTGGTTCAAGAAGTGGAAAGAACGAGTGAAGCTGCTGATAGGCAACGAGAACTCAAGAAGATGGAACAGCGCAACGAAGCTTGTTAACAATGGCGAGCCTATCTGGAAGAATCTTACAAATCGAAAAGAAATGGAAGAAGCCGTGACTTACACGCTCATCAGAAATGGAGAGATCTGCGGCACATCGATTCTCGCCGAGAATCTCCTGAAAATGGAACTTGGCGAAAAAAAGAAGGACAACGCTGGCGAAGGAGAACAGGTGCTGTATGTAGTTAACAATGTTCTGAGAAAAGCTAGAGAAATGGCCCACAGTAAGGGGCCACTAATATTCGTCAAGATTGACAAAGGCTACTACAATAGCATATAAACATCGACGATGGCTGAGCCAAACCAGCGTTGCATGAACCATAATAGGAAAAAACAGGGTAGAATGGCGTCTATTGTTTTTCTTCTCTTCGTCTAACATAGGCTAAGAGCGCGCACAGGAGTCGGCTTTCCCTTTGCGTTTCCGTAGGCTCAACGCCCCACCAAACGCCGCTATCAAGGTAAAGTATGTTGCGGCGTGAGAACCTAGAGTCGGCTCAACGACCGAAAGCGAGCTTCCTCCAACCGGGGACGGCCATTGAATCATGGAAATGGTGCAATCGTAAGGCGAATCACCCTTCAATATTTCGTTTGAATGCATATCCCAGCATGACATCCCATAAAGGTCTATGATGGAAGCACCAATGCGAATTATCCTGAAAGTGCATATCAAAGCGGTTCCAAGCAATACGTTACTTCCGCAAAGGGTCCTCCAATCATTCTTCGCGCTGCATTCTCCAAACATCATATCGGCACCAAGCGACACGCCGTTTCCGCCGCACATAACGCCGTAATAGACCTCTTCTACGATTCCAGCCGTCTTATTCCAATACCTAATCAACACTGAGCCCCCAGGAAGGCAACCTCCGCTTTTAACCTCACGTAGGTCCAAGTAGTATGGGTTCCATTTCAAACCGCAACTAATAGTCGTTACCCAGCTCATGTTTGCCACCTTCACATACACCGTTAAGGTATCATTTACAAAGAGATAATCGCCTATAAACGAATCCTAGTCCAAGAACATTCTTTCTTTTCCGAGCATTCCAGCCTTCACGTCTTGAGGCAACCAAGAACCAATAGGCAATAACAAGACTATTGCAGTTATCTCAAAGCTGAGCAAGAGTTTTCTAGTTGCCAGCCCCTCCCCCCTTTCCAAGGCTGATTGCCAGTGTACCCTACGAGTTGATATGGGAGGCCCTAATAACCTTTCTTAAAGCTGAGCTTGAACAAGCGAGGAGCAGGCTTCAAGTCGCACTTGGGGTCTCTTAGATAGAACACAACCCAGCAATCGAATTGCATCAAGAACTTTAGTTATGACAAGCCAAGTTATCAGCCAACATAATAAGCAAAGCCGCGTCTAGCGGATTCTTTCTCTGTTCAAAGTCTTTGTCTGCCACGAATAGCTTCTCAGAGTCCTCGTTTCTCCGTAGCCACAGGCTGCGCAACGCTTCTTGCGTACATGATAGGCTCTTCTTCCGCACCGCCTGCACTTTATATGTACTACTCTGCCTTGACGTTTGCCAAAAGACGGTGTTCCTTTTCCCAACTGTGTCACCTAGGCGGCGGTGAAATCAGAACCACATTGTCTCCGCGCACGATTATTTGCCCAAGTTTCTTCGTGCTCTCAGTGTTTGTGGTGTCGTCTGTCTCTTCCAGCACTAGATTCAGATGCTGGTCGAATCCTTTCAGCCTTCCCCGCAGGCTTTTTCCACCTTTCAATCTTACGAGCACCACTTTTCCAAGGTTCTGCTCCAGTATCTCAGTGGTCATTTCGCTCATTCTGTGGACACCTTTGAATCTTTACTATAATATGCCTTTCATACTTAAATTTATTACATTTAAACCTATCTAAGAGAGAGACGCAGATGACAGCCAGACATAGGAGACACTTCCTAAAAGACAAGGAAGCAAAGACCCTACTATCTGAAGCTTCGACGAAGCTCAGAATTGATCTTGGACAGATTTTCAAAGGCAAAGTAGGCTTTGAAGTCGTTGAAATGGAATCAGTTGAGATGTACCTTGTAGATGGGAAACCAATATTGGCCAGAACCGGAGAGTCCTTGTATCCAACCTTGGTCTTTGATGAACTGTTTGCGCTGGTCTCCAAGGTGGTGGTTGATATGGGCGCAGTCCCTTATGTGTGCAAAGGAGCGAATGTCATGGCGCCTGGCATAAGACGTCTTGAGGGAGACTCTAAGAAAGGCGACCTTGTATTAGTCGTAGATGAGAAGCATCACAAAGCACTAGCCATTGGAGAAATCCTCTATGATAGCGAAGAGGCAAGGAAGATCAAACAAGGCATCATTGTTAAGAACATTCACTTCGTAAGCGACAAAACGTGGAATCTAGTGAAGGCTCTCACGGTCTAGGCTGCATTGGACTGAGAGTATGGCTCTTATGGATGATGCTGACCGTAGTCTATGCTTAGCATAGCGAAGTCGTAGGGTCCGATTTTGTTGTCGCTTTCTACGTCGCAGTTGGGGTTCCATCTTGGTCCGTCTGGCGTTGAGCCATACGCAACCGCCAGTAGCGCAAAGTCAGCTGGTCCCACTTTAAAGTCTCCGTTAAAATCGCCTGGAATGCTCACTCTGACGCCATATACTGCCGTATTATCAGCGAGGTTCACTTCTCCTTGGACTGAGGTGGCGTTAACGATTGCTTCGTAGTTGTCCATGTCGTATCCTGTTGTGTTCCATGCGAAGGCGATGTTTTCTGCGGTCCTGCTGTGGAGAGTGATGTTCTTTGTTCCGAGCAATGATGTGTTGATATAGGCTGTGACTTGGAGGGTCTCGTCGAAGGCACCTTGGTTGGCAACGGTCACTGTTATGTCTGTGGAGAATCCCTGTCCGATGACGGTCTTGAGACGTGTTGTGTTTGTTATGGCTATGTTGTGGGTTTCATTGATCGCTCGGGTCGTGATGTATGTGAACACTGGTAGCCAGCGTTGAATAACGGTTTCGATGTCGTCTGCATCAGGGTTGAAGGCTTGGAATATTCCTCTCTCCTCAAGGATGTCCGGTGATTGTCCTTGTTCGTACTGCCAAGCACTGGCGTTTTCGAAAATTTCGCATGTCAATGCAAGGGTGCTTCTGTTGCCGTACATCCAATCGTCCCAAACGCCGGATGTCGTGTACCATGCTCCTGATTGCTCGTACGGAGCTCCAACCAATGCTGAAAGGTTTCCAGCAATCTCTTTGAAGATCTGGTCACCTAGAGTCGGCGTGTTTACGTATCCCCAAGGGTAGACTATGTTTTCAGCGCCTGAATGGAAGCTCACCGCATATCCAAAACCGTGCTGCATCGCCAAATCTCTCATTGCTTGAGTTTCAGGTTCCGAAAACGGTGTTGGCCCGCGATAATCTTCCGCCCACGTATAGTTGCTTCCGCTTGAACATGTGGCATTCCATTGATAACCGTAGTTTCTGTTGAGGTCTACGCCTCCAACCCAGTCTTCGTTGGATTGGCCGTCTCCATCGTCGTTCACGCCCTCCCATCCTATTGGATTCCATTGGGAATCGTCCCATTGGTAGAGGTCTTCGATGTAGCCGTCGTGGTCTGCGTCGTCAGGCGGGTCCTCATCCAGCAAGCCATCGCCATCTTCATCGAATGGATGAACGTTCTTGCGTTGCCACTCATTCTGCTTGACTATGTTCAAGCCGTCGGCGTTGAGTGCAACTATAACGTAGATCTCACTGAAGTTTAACATGCGAGTCACTGTTTCATTAGCGCCGAACTTTGTTGCTGCGTCCACAACAAAATAGAGAGCCATCTCGGCGGCGATGGGTTCACGAGCGTGATGATATCCGACGAACAGGATTTTAGGTTTCGCTTGAGTGTTGCTTTCGTTTGTTAATCTAACGCAGTAGATTGTGCGGTTTTGCCAAGTTCTACCTATGGAAAAGACATCAACTATGTTTGGACAGGTGCTGTTCAAATACAGGAGCGTGTCAACTATTTCAGTGTAGTTGTGATAGTGCATCCAATCACCCCACGGGATTTCAGCCTCAACGATGCCATTTGAAATGCCTGATTCGACCATGTGAATATCTGGTCTCAAGAGCGGCATACACAGCAAAATCAACGCTATGGTTACCGAGCAGACTGAAAATCTCAACGACCACCCTCTCCTAGGTAAATATGGGTAGATTAGGAAATAAAAATTGCGGAGACGTGCTATGACTTCTGGAGAATAATGAAGCATGAATCCAATCACTAGAATGATCTAATGAGTGTTCAATCCTGATTTGAAATTCATAGAGCACTTCTGTAGTAAATCTTTATTGGGAATTCAGACGCAGAATTAAGAAACGCTTAAACTCTAGAAAAGCAGAATAAACGTGTCAAGAGAGGAGAAGTTTGCCAGGACTAGGTAGAATACTGCGCAAGCCCAAGAAGCAGGAGAAGGAAACGGAGGCTAAGCCTAACTCCGGCAAGACGTTTCTGAAAGCAGTGCCTCTCCGCGACTTGTCAGATTTGGACAATGTGAAGAGTGACGTGAAGTCTGGAAATGTTTTGATTCTGCGGATAACTCCTCTCGCAAACAAGAGCATAGACGACGTTAAGCGCGCAGTGAACGAGCTTACCGAGTTCGCTGAATCATTGGGTGGAGACATTGCAAGATTGGGCGAAGAACGGGTAGTTGTGTGTCCTCCGAACGTGAGAATTTGGCGAGAGAAAACGCCCGTGTCAAATGAGCCTATTCCTACAGCAGCCTGAACGTCTCCATGATCGCTGGCACGAAGGCGTCAATGTCGCATTTTCTCTGGAGAAAACTGGCTAGGCTCATGCATTTGGCTTTTTCGCCGTGACAAATGATGACCCTTTCGGGCTTCGGCCGCAAATGTGTTACGTAGTTGATTAGTTGTCGTCTATCGGAGTGTCCTGAGAAGCCTTCAATCGACTCCACCTGAAGCCGAACATGAGCGACATCCATTTTGCCCTCAGCGGTCATCATTGTCACCTCTCTTAAGCCCCTCTGCACGCGTTTCCCTAGAGTGCCTTCAATTTGATAACTCACAAAGATGACTGTGTTTCTTTCGTCATCCGCTAAGCTCTTAAAGTACTCTATCACCGGGCCACCTTCGAGCATGCCTGAAGTTGCCATGATAATGCATGGGTCGCCGTCAATGATTTCTTGTCTGACGTTTGGATGCTCAACGATCGTGAAGTAGTCTGATTCAAATGGATTGATACCGTCGTGCAGTATGCTTTGGCGGACCTCTTTGCCCAAATATTCTGGGAATACCGTGTGAATAGCGGTGGCCTCTGAGATCATTCCCTCGATGAATACGGGTGCCTCCTTCATCAAGCCTCTTCTCATGTAACCGTCAAGAATGAGCATTATCTCCTGTGCACGGCCTACGGCTGGCACTGGAATCAGAACTTTGCCTTTTCTCTCTAAAGTCTGGTTTACTATTGCCGTCAGACGCTCTTCCGCTTCAACCCTGGAAGGCATAAGGTCGTCTGGACCTCCATAGGTGCTTTCAGTTATCACTGTCTCAACTCGTGGGAACTCAGGTGTAGCCCCTTCGAGCAGCATTGTTCTTGCATACTTGTAGTCGCCAGTATAGACGATGTTGTGTAGACCTTCGCCAACGTGCAAATGAGCCATTGATGAACCAAGAATGTGACCAGCATTGTGCAGAGTCAAGCGAATGTCTGGCGCAATATCAGTGACAACACCATATCTTAACGGGAGTGTATGCAGAACGGTTTCACGAACATCTTTCTGATCGTAGAATGCGGTTATGCCCTGCTTGTTGGCCACGTCTAGGTAGTCCAGCTGCAATAGAGTCATCAAACTCGAAGTTGGAGCTGAACAGTAGATGGGACCGTCATAGCCGTACTTGTAGAGGAAGGGCAACAAACCGCAATGGTCAAGATGGGCATGACTTATGATGACTGCATCCAGAGAGTCAAGCTCGAACGCGGGATTGTCAAATCTGGGAAAAGCCGCGAAGGCTCCTGAAGAACCGGGATTGATGCCGCAATCCAGAAGCACATTGCTTTCTCGAGTTTGAAGAAGGAAAGCTGACCGGCCTACTTCCTGAGCTGCCCCAAGAGCGGTGATTCGGAGATCGCCGACCTCGTAAAGTTTAGGTCTGAAAATTCTTTCGCCCACAGTGCGCAGTACTCGTTCTCTGTCCTTGCTTTCCGAATGCAGATAGTGACGCATGTGGGTCACTATTTTGGACCGCAACGGAGGACTTCTCAGCACTTGCGGACGCCATTTGGTCTGTCTTATGATTTCCTGCAAGACGGCGCCATTTTTTCCGATAACCAGCCCAGGTTTCTTGGCCTCTATTATTATTTCGCCGAGGCTTGGGTCAAAGTTTATTTCTGTCACTTCGGCTTCAGACGGGATGATCCCATTGGCTATCTTTTCGGCTTCGGTTTCAGCCAGTCTAACTGAGGGGTCGGAACGAATGACTATTCTTTTTCTTATGAAATTGACAATGTCCGCGATCAATGCACTTTGATCTACGAGGATTTCAGGTCTTTTCGTGTAGATAGCTATTGTTGGCCCTTCATATTCTATTCTGGTCACTTCAGCTTCTTTCGGCACTCTTTGCAGAATGTGCTGGCTAATTTCCAGTTTGTCCTTGTCGGAGTTTCGAGCCACGAGCTTAACTACCTAGTCTGTTAAAAGTTTCTTTTTCTCCTTCTCGGGCAGTTCCCGATAGCCTTTATCATCTATCACCGTGACATTGTAACTGTCGCCGCTTGCCGCGTCCCGTTTCATTGCAGCGTTGACTGCTTTCACGATTATGGGCAGTGCTTCCTCGATGGACATGTCTTCTTTGAAACGGTCTTCTAGGATACCATAGACCACTGGTGAACCGGAACCTGTGGCAACACTTTTCTCTTCATTCAGACTGCCGAATGGGTCAAGGTTAAACACGTGAGGGCCAGTGTCGTCGACGCCTCCTACCAAAACCTGTGTCTGCAGAGGATAGTACCTTGAAGAAAACAGCAAGTTTGCGACTAGTCTTGCCGCAGAGCTTATCAGCAAAGGTCTTCCAATGTTGATCTTGTAAAGCTGCGCATTAGCCGTGAGTATGTCCACAGCTCTCTGTGCGTCTGCAACGGTTCCAGCGATTGTCATGCCTATGTGGTCGTCTATTTTGTAGACTTTCTTTCCGTGTTTGTGGGCCACGTAGAAGCCCATGGTCACGCGTGTGTCTGATGCCAGTATCACGCCGTCTCTGCACACGACGCCGATCGTTGTTGTTCCCTTCAGCGTCAATTTATCGACTGCATCACTATTGCTTATCATTTCAGTTTGTCTCCCAAAATTCTAAGCTGCTCACGAAATTACTTCACGAGGAAGTAACATCTTGCTATCATGACTATGGGATTTATTAATATTGCGGTTCAAGGTTCTGTAAACTCTTCGTCGGATGACGCTCCCTGTGAAAATCTTCGGATGAAGGATCAAGCAATCCATATTAGTTATTTCTCTTCGGTTTTCATAGCTTCAAGAAAAAAACAGAAATCACGCGTGAGGACTCCTTAGATCTAGAACCCTGAAGGACACTCCAACAGCTTTGCAGGGCTACATGACTATCGGTGCATGTACAGACAACATTAGGGGAAACAGCAAGAATCTTGTAGACAATTGTTCCACAAGGCTTATCTATTATCCGCATACAATATGCCTTTTTGCGGGAGAGTTTAAAGATCGCTTTTCTTTTACTCTTCTGGAGAGAAAACAGAAACTAAGGGAGAGGGAAAAAGATGAGGGTAAAAACAAAGACTACGCTGTTGATGTTAGCTTTTGCTGCACTGCTATTGGTGTCAGCCTTTGATCAAGCATTTGCTCCGAACGTGATAGACAACGGTCTGATCCATATAACCACCGGAACCGGATCGCAGCTGCCTCCGTATGGTCCGCAAGGAGATTATACCATCTTTGGTATAGCTCCGACCAATCATACGTGGAAAGACATCGTGTTTTTCGGTGAATACGAGTACCTTTCAAAGGGACCACGACCCAACGATGCACTGTGGCCTGACCTAGTATCATTGTGGAACGCGCCCAGAACATTTCTCGGCTGGTCTTTTAACTCGTACAAGTTCAAGATTGGACCAGTTATGGTGGGTACGGCTCAGGTGTTCGTTAATAAGACGGTGACCGTTCCTACAACTCCTGGGGCTTGGGGTTGGGCTCGAATAGAATACTCGGTATCAACGAATGAAACAATTGGTCCACTGTGGTTATACTATTCTATCGACTACTGCGACGGACCAGTGACTGGAAACACGGGTGACAGGATATTCAACTGGAACGGTCCATTGGGGCCCATAAGTTCGTCTGGTCAGAATCAAGTGCCGTCTAATAATGGTGGTTTGCAAGTAAACACGGTAGGATCTGGCATTGGAGTGCTGATATCTTCTCCGCGAGGGGGCGGTTCGAATTTCATGACATATCGCTACGCTGGCCTGTGGAACGATGCTATTCTAGGCAATTGGGTGAACGGCAGAAACATTGCATACCCGGCGGACAGCACAGGAGCTCTTGCCATAAATCTAATCTCGGTTGAGCCTGGACATGAAACGTATTGTGATCAGATCGTCATCGGCTACATACCTGCTGATCCACCAGACCCACTGGAAGAGGAGCCACCGGTTCCTGACGGCCTCTTGGTAGCAACATTTGACATAACGCCACCCTTGACGGTTTGGAAGGAGAAGAAGGAACCGCACAAGGTCGAGGCGTACAGTGGCAAAACTGTCGGCAAAAACCTGACGTTTGATGCTTCAAGCAGCTTCAAACAGAACGGCACAATCGTAAGCTATTTCTGGGATTTCGGCGATGGCACCAATGCAACTGAAGTGACAGTGGATCACTCATATAGGAAGAATGGAGTATACACGGTAAAACTTACAGTCACGGACAATGCAAGCAATACAGACGACGCAGAAGCCACGTTCAAGGTTTCAGGAGGAGTAGGGGGCGTCCAAGTGCCACTTAACAAGTTCGCCCTAGCAGCTCCATACATGGGCATAGCTTCGACAATACTAGTGGGAACCGTAGCAACAGCGGCCTACATAAAGCGCGTCAAGCAGAGAAAAACAAAGAACAAAGACTAAAACAGCTTCTAGTTTCCTTTTTTTTTCTTTCTTTGAACGTAGCAAGCTTCGCTTTTGCACAAAGCAGAAAAAGGAAATCGCGGGGAGACGCTTTCATCGAAACCATTATTAAGTTTCAAACATACTGGGCTATGGAATTATAGAAAAGTATAACCTTGAATAGTGATCTGATTTGTGGCTTAAACATCATCGCATGCAGCTTCCCAGAGAAGTGCTTGTTGGAAATGGAACAATAGAACGGGTAGGTGAAATCTGCCAGAGACTCGGGTTCACGAGATCAGCTCTTGTAATAGCAGGTCAGAAAACCTATGATATCGCTGGGAAAACCGTCAAAGATCTTCTCGAAAGAGAAGGAGTGGAAATAAGCACTCTTCTCGTGAAAACGGCCACCGCCAAAGATGTTGATGCAGTTGAAGAGAAAATAGGAAAATTGAAACCACAAGTCGTTTTCGGAGTGGGCGGCGGAACCAAGATAGACGTGGCAAAATGCAGTTCAGCCCACCGGGGGACGCCGTTCATCAGCGTACCAACGACAGCATCGCACGATGGAATCGCGAGTCCGCTGGCTTCTATTAAAGGATTCGAAAAACCCTACTCGCTCATGGCTCAGGCCCCAATAGCCATCATAGCAGACACAGATATCATAATGAAATCACCTTGGCGACTTACTATAAGCGGCTGTGGAGACGTATTAGCGAAATATACATCTGTGAGAGACTGGAAGCTGGCTCATACTGAGAAAAACGAGTATTATGGCAGTTATGCTGCTAGCTTGGCATTAATGAGTGCTAGACTCGTCACTGAAAACGCCAAGATTATAAAGCCAGAAAATGAAGAAGGCTTGCGCGTGCTGATAGAGGCTCTGATAAGCTGCGGCGTCTCAATGAGCATTGCTGGAAGCAGCCGCCCCTGTAGCGGTTCAGAGCACATGTTCAGCCACGCATTCGACATGCTAAGACCCAATCACGCGCTGCACGGCGAACGATGCGGCGTCGGAACAATAATGATGAGCTACCTGCATAGGGCAAACTGGAAACACGTCAAGGGAACGCTGGAGGAATTGGGGGCGCCTACGACTGCCAAAGAACTCGGAGCAGAGAAAGAAGAGATAATAGAAGCATTAGGAATGGCTACGACGATAAGACCAGACAGATACACAATTCTGAACAAGCTAAACCTAGATCGAGACGCCTGGGGAAAACTTGCAGGAACAACGGAAATCATTTAGCGTTCGAGCATTCTTGACTTTTACCGCCTGTTGAATACCGATAACGATAGAACACAGCCAATCAGAAGCAGAAAAATCCCAAAATTGAGTTTTGGTTTGAGGCCACATCTCCGTCATATGATTTATATTGCCGAAAAACAGCGTTCAGCTTCTAGGTTCTTGCTTCTACTTCTCTTGCACTTTGGTTTCTGCTTCTTTTTCCTTTTCTTTTTTGGCTTCTGCTCTTTCTTCAGGCTGCTTGGTTTCAGCTTCTTTGGCTTCAGTCTTGAATGTCTCGCCGAACTCGATGGTGACAATATCTTTAAAGAATTTCTGTATGTCCATCGCTATGCCCCTCTTTGCCAGCTGGATTCCCTCTATGTAGAAGGCATCTTCAGGCATCTCTATTTCGACTGTTTTTGGCTTAACGGAAAACTCGAATTTGTTTTCCTCAACGGCAGGTATTCTTCGATGAATGAGTGCTACTATCTTCTCCTTGCTTTCTTCAAGCTTCTTCTTGACTGTGACTTCGTAGATCAGTGTCTTCCCAGCCAATGGCGGATTGTAGTCCAGCAGGACACGTCCAGCGCCTGCTGCTCTGACAGTGGCCATCTTGCCGCCGAACTCGATGCGCTCTCCGAGGTTAGGAGTCAATCCTTTAGCAATTAGCTGCTTCATTGGCACACGTTTAACCTTATTAGCGTCTCTAGCTCCAAACGCTTTATCCTGCGAAATCTCAACAGGCGTCGTCTTGTCAATCTCCATGGCTACAAGGCTTTCATCGAGGGCTTTGAGAACCCAATTCTCGCCGATGACGACGAGTTTAGGCTCGCAGATTTCTCCTTCCTTGTAAAGGTGCTCTTTCTTCGCGATCTCTTCGACCGTCGTGTCAAAGACTTCGCCTGTCTCCTTGACTCTGGCAACGTAATCGATTATTATGAAGTCGCCCTTTTGCAAAGTCATAAGGCATCATCTTTGGAGGGTAATGGCAAACAATGTTTTGAACTTCAATAAAAGCTTTCGGTCACTTTCTCTATCTCATTACGCAATATTAATGCCCAATCAAATGAGAACTATACTGCACGTTTCTCCTTCACAAAGACCAACATGACGGTAGCCAGTACGGTCAGGCTGAGTGAAACATAGAAGGGCGTGTACACGCCAACTTGATCCCAGAGCAAACCCGCAATAAGCGATGAAGGTAAAGCAAATAGGCCAACGACCATTTGAAAACCGCCTAAGCTGCTGGCTCTGTACTCTTCAGGAGCAAGTTCAGACACGAACGCCTTCTGAACAGGCTCCAAAGCTCCCTTGTGCAGACCGTACAAGACGAAAGTGAAGATTATTGCCCAGAAATTCTGGATCAGAATGAAGCTCAGGCTGGTTATTCCCCATAGAACGAAGGACAGCATCATAACAGATTTTCTGCCCAGCTTATCGGAAAGTCTTCCAAAGGGTAAAGAGAAAAGTGAGGCTGCCGCTGTGAATATCAGGTAGAGTATAGGCAAATATGCCGTCTCAATGCCAAAGTTGTTTGCATATATCAGAAGAAATGAGTAGCTGAATGAACCCAAAGCAAACAATGCACTCAACATAAGGAACAATCGAAAGTTCCAGTCTAGGTCTTTAAGGGATACGCCCTTGTAAAGTCTGGTATCAGACAACTTAGTCTCTCTTATCAAAAAGAGAACAAGTAAGGCGGCTATCAATGATGGGACTGCTGCCATCAGAAACAGATTTCTATGCTCAGCCAAACCAAAAAACGCGAGAAAGACGAGGCAAGTTATGATGCCGCACACGGCCCCAAGATTGTCCATAGCTCGCAGCAAACCAAAGTTCTTACCTCTGTTCTCATCTGTTGAAAAGTCAGCGAGTATTGCATCTCTGGGGGCACCTCTCATCTTTCCAGCTCTGTCGAGTATTCTGAAGGGAACGACATGTTCCCAGACCGTTGAGAAAGCATACCCGATTCTCGAGGCAGAACCAAACACGTATCCGGTCCAAACGAAGATTTTTCTTCTTCTTGTTTTGTCGGCAAGGTAACCAGAGATTGCCTGAGAAATCGAGACGAGCGCATCGCCTAAACCGTCTATGAAGCCTAGAATAGTCATGTTTGCATTTAGAATAGTTATGAGAAACGTTGGCCAAATTGGGTAGATCATGTCCGAGCCGAAGTCGTTTAGGAAAGAGGCCAAGGCGAACGTTCTGAGCGTCCTTTCTGTGTCCTTTTGCGCCATGAAAAGGACCCATTTTCAACGTTTGATATAAAGCTATACTGATCGATGTTGGTTTTTCCTACTCATTGGTTAAGGGTTACTGAAGCCTTAAGAAAAAGAAAAGATGTTGGCGTTTGGGCTATTCGATTCCCCATTTCTTCGTGATTTTCACTAGTATGAAGATTACGAAGGCCACGATGATGAAGGTTATCAAGGCGACTAGAAAGTCTCCCAGGCCAAACAGTTGTCCGGTGTAGTTCGGATCCAGCGGTTTTCCTTCGGCATCCAAAGCTGTAGGTGGAACTGCAATCTTGAAAGTTGATAGGTTGCCGAGTCCGGGAAAAGCGAGACCTATTACGGGCATTACCAGATCTTTGACTAGTGCGTTGACCAGTGCGCCCAGATAGACACCCATAATGAAGGCAACAGCAAGTCCCATCACTTTGTATTTGGATATGAAGTCCATGAACTCGTTCCATAGACCGGTCTTTGGAGGTGGAGGCGGCGGCGGGGGTTTGGGTTCTAGCAGTGTTCGAATGCGTTTCAGCTCTTCTAGCATCTCATCTTCTTTTGTCATCTCATCACTGAACGTGATGTTCCTATCAGCCTATTTATAAAACTTTAGAAGAGCATGAAACTGGAAAACAAGATTCACGGAGAATGCGAGGTGATGCGCACTATCACGTTCGGAATTGCAGCTAGGGCTCTTCTCAAAATCGTTCGAACGCGAAGGTTCTTCTGGCTAAGAATGAAAACAAAAAAAAGAGGTTGATGTGTTTGCTATGGGTAATGTTGTCCGAAGTAGGCGCTTAGGTAGGCAAAGTCTGACGACCCAACTTTCTCATTGCAGTCGAAATCGGTGTTAGGATTCCACTTTGGCGAGCTAGGCGTTGAGCCAAATGCTGCCGAAAGGTACGCGAAGTCAGCGGATCCGACTTTCCAGTCCCCAGTAGCGTCCCCGGGGATAGTCACCCCCACGATACCGTCGATAAAGGTATTGTCAGCCGTGTCTGTTTCAGCAGGAACCACCGAAGCCGAAGCCGAGATCGTGTAGTTTCCGTAAGCATAAGTCGAGCAGTTCCAGTTGAACTTCAGTGTCATGAGGATGCCCGGCATCAGGCTAACGACGTTTTGGGTGCCTATTACGATGGCGTTTGCGTAAGCAGTTACCGTGAAGCTTTCGATGAAGGGTCCTTGATTCTCGACTGTCACGTTTACCCACGTCGTCCATCTGTCAGACCTGGACAGGACTGGCCATGGTTTGCAGCCACTCTTTCCTGTTGTGACGTTGATGATGGCGATGTCTGGGTCAGCCAGTTGCGAGGTCACGACTGCAGACTCGATGACAGTGAAGTATGGTGGTGTTGGTTGCCAGTTTACGTAGTTTATCAGAGTCCAGTCTCCTCCTGGGCATGGCGGGAATGGCGGTGAAAACATTACGACGTTATATATGTCTTGAGAGACGAATGCAGCGTCGTTGTGTGTAACGTATGGAGGTTCAATCGGGGGATGTGCGTGCGGGATTGGCATGCGTCCTTCGGGTATTAGGCCCCTTTCAAAGGCATCCTCCACAGGATCGCTGATGGCTATTTTGAAGTCTTGTGAATCAACGCCTGCCACGGTCACGTAGTGTCCGCCTTCTCTGTACCACTGTTGCGTTATGTCATTGTAGATCCAGTATCCAAGCAATAGCACGACGTCTTGGGATCTCTCAACTTCTTGCTCTATGTATTCAAAGGTGGGTTTGTCAACAGTGTGTTCATAGAACAGACCAGTGCGACCCATATTGGCCGCGACAAGGTTGGCGTCATTTCCATCAACGACATTATCCGCAAATGGCGGGTAGCTTATTGAGGCAGGGAATATGTCTGCTCGCATGTCCCAGTTCGGAGCGCCTGGAACGCTTCCTAAAGCATTGGTTACGATCATAGCATCGATGGGATCCACTATGCCGTTGCCGTCTACATCTCCAGGCGGGTTGACTCCCGACCATGATAAGTATTGTGCGAGTCCTGCTTGCATGTCATTGACGTATGTTCCGGAATGGATTTGCATCGTTCTTCGGCCGTCTGTGTCCATTAGGAATGCTAGGTGTTCGACGAGCCATGGCACGTTTTGTGGGTCATGGTCGTCCCAGCCGCCTGGGTTGTACGACTGCACGAGTGGGAAGTCGTCGTGGATTGTCGGCGGCATGACTGGGTTAGGCTCGAATTGTGAGTCAAGCCACCAGAGCGAGTTTGCAGCGGCTACGGGTCCGCAGTGGCTCCACGCGCCCATTCCATCCTGCCAGAGGTAGGTGCCTCCTTGTCTCTGGTCAAAGTCAGGCACTCCACTGGGAGCGTAGTCGGTGTATGAGGGTTTCCAGTACCATGGTGTAGGCTGTGTGTATTCTTCAGCTGTTACGTTCCACGGTGGCGGTGTTGGACCAGGCGGTAACGTGTCTGCGCTGTCGATGTGGAAGTTCTTGATTTGGTCGTTGCTGTCTACGTGGAAGGTTACACCTGCCCATTCGGTTGGCCAAGTTATCCTCCACCATGAGCACGGTGCGGGAACCCACCCAAGAGGGTCAATGACTTTGAACCAGTCGCACGGTCCGATTCCAGTGAACTTCTGTTCAGCGGTCATTCCGTATACTGGCTGAACCGATTGTCCATAAGGCAACACCTCATCTACGTGGAACGTTCCGTCATTCGCATTTGACGTGTCAACATGGAACTCGACGTCTCCAAGGTCAGGGTCGATTATCTTCCACCAGGTGCAAGGCAGCGGAATTAGTGCAGTATCGTTGACTCTGAACCATTCGCAGGGCTGCAAAACATCAATCTTCTTCCTTGCAATGGTTGGATATGTGGGCGGTATTTTGAGCGGGTCAGGTATCACTTGGTCTACGTGGAACGTCCCGTCACCTGGGGCTTGATCCACGTGGAACTCCAGACCTGTCGGTTGGTTTTGGTACATGATTTCCCACCAGCTGCAAGGTGTAGGATTGAACGTTGCAGGGTCGACAATCACATACCAGTTGCAGGGGGCGATCTCTGATATTTTCTGTATGGCCTCTACCTCGTAGTACGGGAATGGCAAAGTGAAGGGTTGGGGAATCACGTCGTCTATGTGAAATTCGCAGCTTTCGTTGGTCCAGTCGACGTGAAATTCAAAGCCTGTGGGTAAGTGAGTTTCAGGGTCTATTATTTCCCACCAACTGCATGGCGCTGGATACCATTCATAGGGTTCGTGAACGACATAGTACTCACATGGTGCTATGGTTTCAACTTTCTTTATGGCGGTGTATGGTCCTTGACCAGGAAGTGGGAATGGTCCCGGCCAGACTTGGTCAACGTGGCACATGCCCGGTTCAGAGTAGTCTACGTGGAACTCGCCCAGTGGATTGCCCATTGGGTCCACGACTTCCCACCATGAGCATACCGGCAGGATGTAGCCTACAGGCGTTATTATCTGAAGATAGTCGCAAGGTTCGAGCACTCCATTTGGAACAGCCTCAACAAACAATACAGTTATGTTTGTTCCGAAGATCATTGAAATGCCAGACCAGAATGCCATTTCGGTGTTGGTGCTAAAGTTGATTGTTTCGCCTGTAGTGAAATTCATAGTGGTTGCTTGAGCCAAAGCTAGGTTCGGCAGTGATATTGCTACAGAACTGATTATCAGCAACGATATGAACAGCAAAGATACAGCATTGAGACTAGCTTTCTTTTTCAACTTCTCCTTTCTCCTTTTATAATTCAGCACTATTATATTCTAGGGTCAAAGTTAAAAGATTTGTGTGTTTAAGTTCTATACGTTTCATCCAATTACCATTATCGAATTCATACTATCAAGCTTCGCTGCCTCTCCTGTTCTGAATCCCAATATCGCCTAGTTATCTTGAGGAACGAGCACAGAAATGCGCTAGCAACTAAGATCAACAGAAACATTGGTGACCAAGACTCTGGGATCAAAATTATCTCATGGACTGAGTGCTGATACGCAAAGTATATCCATCTGCAAAAACCATCATCTCGAATTGTGTAGTTCGGACAGATCGTTTCGGTCAGTCCATTGTCAATAATCACCGTAATGTCTGGTTCCATAAGGGCGTGGGGAATGCATATTCTGCAGAAGCCGTAGGAACCGTCTGAGCCATTCACAAGGAGTCTGATTGTTCTGTTGGAGGATTCAAAGGCGAGGTTGATCAAGCTTGAATTCGTGATAACTGCGACGAACGAATCTTCTTCAGCATATATGCTGTAGTTATGAAAGAGACCGAACAGAGGATGGTTATCACTATTGGCACCGTCAATAACGTAGATGTCGTCGCCTATGCCGTCTTTGTTTGCGTCGGGGCCAGTGTAGTCGCTCCAGAAGTTTCCTTCAAAGCCGTCATCCCAAGAGTTCTGATACGAAGTGATAAGGCTAGCTTGTTCAACGTTGTCGATCAAATTGTTGTGTGAGATTTCGTTAGAGCTTGAGTAGAAAATTCGAATTCCGTAGTAAGCATTCTGAATAGTGTTGCCTCTGATACCATTGCTGTTAGCTTGATAGAGGGAGACTCCTTTCTCGCCGCTGTCAACCTTATTGTTTTCGACAAGGTTATCAGTCGAGTCTTGAAGACAAACGCCAACCCAGTTGTCCGAACAAAGATTGCTATCGGCAATGTTGCCAGTAGAAGCTTGAATATACAATCCGTAATTGTTTGATGTAGCAGTTATGTTCTCCATTCTGGAACTAGTCACATTGTAGCAGAACACTCCATGTCCATTCTTGGTCAGATTCAGGTTTCGCGCGGTCACGTTGATGCAGTCAATAAGGTACAGAACGCCTGTGTCTGTTTCGTTGTCAAAAATCCTATTCTTGGCGCCGATTTCATAACGGATTGGTTTGCCGTCGACGCTGTTGCTTAAGTCTATGTTGTTATAGAAGTCTGAAGAATCGTCGCCGAAAGCCCCGAAATTGTACGTATTGTTCAGGATCTTGTTTTCGCTGAAGGTGTTGTTGCCTGAGTACCATAACCAGATTCCATCTTCATTATTGGAAGAGACGACGTTTTGTTCTATCGAATTGTTTTTCGAAAATGAGAGATAGATGCCGATGCGGTTGTTCGTGATTAGGCAGTTGCGTATTCTGCTTCCAATGCAGTGATCCAAGAGAAGACCACAGTCGTTTCCGTAAGGTGGATAGTTCAGTCCGCTATTTTGTATGGTGAATCTTGAAATGCTTACGTTGTCGGCACTCAGTAGTACGACCGTGCCTGTGCCGTTTCCATCTATAACGGTTGTGGACTGTTCTTCACCAATCAACGTTAGAGATTTGTGAATGTTCACGTTCTCTCGGTATATGCCTGAGTCTACCCATAGAACATGCTGACTCAGCGTTTCAGAGGAATTGATTGCCTCTTGGATTGCATTGTAGCCGCGCCCGGTGTTGATATTACGCACTGGGAATACGTTCCACGGATGCGCCAATGGATACTGATCAACGTTGCCGCTGGCAATCGCGTATGGTACATCACCTATTCCATCGCCACTAGTCTCGTTCTGATATGGACCTTGGTACGAATCGGTACCGTTGTAACGGCTCCAGTAGTTTCCTCCCGATGGGTAGCCTTCGTCCCACAGATTGCCTGAGCCTCTGCATATAAAAGGGTAAGTATTATTGACAAAGCTGTTGTGGAAAATGGTATTGTCAAAAAAGGTTGAGTTGCCGTTCATTGAGTTATCTATCATGCCATCATAGGTGCTGTTGTATACGATGTTGTTGAGTACTTTGTTGTGGGTGCAAGGTGAGTAGAAGCGTATGCCCTGGCTGTTCTGATAGAAGTTGTTGCGTTTTGCGGTGCAGTTTGTGGCGAATTCAAAGTGAATGCCTCCGATGCAGTTTGACACGTTATTGTCAGAGGCCAGGCAGTTCTCGGAATTGAGTAGCCTTATTCCGTAACCATTCCCATCTATGATGTTTCCGATGATTCTTGATCCTCTGGAATAGTTTAGGCGTATGTTATGGCAGTTGATGTAGAAGTAGTTGTTTCTTATTTCGCAGTTGTTGGCAAAGTGAACGTAGATTCCGTTGTTGGTCCACCCCCATCCACTGTATCTTATCGTAAAACCAGCCAAGCTAACGTTGTCAGCCACAATCTGCACAACTGTTCCAACATTGCTTCCATCGATGATGGTTGTTGAAACGTTTTCGCCAACAAGTGAAATCGTCTTGTTGATAATTACGCGTTCATAATACACGCCAGAAGGCACTACAATGGTAGAACCATTTTCTGCTTCATTTATTGCTTGCTGAATCGAATCAAACGCTTCCCGAAAATATCGGCCATCGGGATTCATGATCAAGAAAGTGTGCGCAGGAAGAGAATCACTGCCATGACCAGTTGGCACGACCGCACAACCTAAGAGTAAGAAGCAGCTTAATAGAATAGGAAGAATCTTGCAGTCTAAGACTTGACTTCTCCTCATACACTGCTTTCTCCACATCGCACTTGTCCGAAGACAATAGATATCTTCCGTGACGGATTAGTAAAAGGCTTCTGGAATTATGTTCCACAGCTCAGACACATGAAAACGTCAAAAGCCCTCTCGAAAGAGGAAGCGGCTTGTTCTATAATGCGCGACTGATTACAATCATAGGAAAACCTGAGTCATCATGGCAAAATGAGAAAAAAGAGACTAGGGATAATGCTGGCCAAAGTCGGCGCTTAGGATCGCGAAATCGTATGGGCCAACTTTATCATCATCGTCTACGTCGCAGTTGGCGTTCCATCTAGGCTTCTCGGGTGTTGATCCATAGGCAGCTGAGAGCAGCGCGAAGTCGGCAGGACCAACTTTGAAATCCCCGTTGAAGTCTCCAGGGATAGTCACCCTTACGGTATTGCATGTGAGTGTGTTGTCGCTAATGTGTGTTTCGTTGGGAACTGGCCAGGCATAAGCTGTTAGCGTATAGTTGCCTTCAACGAAGCTTGTTGTGTTCCATGAGAAAACTAAGGTCAATAGTGTGCCTGAAGTCAGGTCTATGACATTTCTTGTTTCAATTTCTGACAAGTTGGCGGCCAGTGTAAGCGAGAACGTTTCGATGTTAGTTCCCTGATTCTGAACTGTAACATTAGTTTTCATGCAGTATTCTTGACCTACGATGTTTTTGTAAGGAACTATAGTAGTGACGGCTACGTCGTCTGGCCCAGCGATTTCTACTTGCCCGTTCCTAGTGCTGTGAGATACCGGTGTCGTGAGGAGCACAAGCATAGTGTCATGAAGGTCAAGTGAACACTGCCCAACGTTTGTGCCGAGAAAGGTTATTGTAAACAAAGTCCCGTTGCCTTCGACTGCGGTTAAAGTATTGCCGGCCAGTTGCGCCTCCCAGACACGTAGAATGCCTTCTGCGCTATCATTATTGCACGTGAAAAATGTCTCGTACATACTATTGTTGCTTAGAAAGGGCCCCTGTGCAATGTCTGTAAGGTTCATCAGGGTCTGGTCCCAGCTGAGATAGACCTGATAGCCCGTGATGTCAGAGGCCATTTCAATGTCTATGTCTATCGCAAAGTTTGCACCGCAAGAAGCTACTGTGGAATCGGGAGAGGGGTGAATCTTTGTCGGCGCTTCAGCCATTGCGACGTTCGAAAAATCATGAAGAAAAGTCGCCAAGACAAACGGGAGCACCAAAGTCGTTACGGAAACAGCCAGTCTCTTATTCATTCTCTTTCTCCCCAAACAGCGTTAGGTCTAGAATGGTTGAATGTGGAAAATAACACTTGCGGATAAATGTTCTATTGCCTCTTTCAATCAGAATAGTCCAGCTAAACTGCCATAATTATGTGACCCAACAAAAGTGGTTACTGTTCAAGAGATCCAGTCTTATGATCTATTCCATGATCAAATGCAAAATGCGGAGATTGTAATTCGCTTTGATCCAAACGGAAGCGCTTCGTGTCTAAACAGTTGCTCTAAAAAAAGTAGGGCAAGGCATCTAAATTGTCTTAAAACGATGGAAACACCCAAAGTGAGCGAGTGCCTCATTCTTTTTCACTACATATTCGCTCTGCATGTTTCTTCACCTCACGAGAGCGATTACTATGGAGAGGCTTTAAGGATCGACACTTCTGAAAACTCGAATTGTAGTAACAGAATGCTATAAGGGCGCGAAATATTCGATCGTTATCCAGTCTGGAGTTTCTCCGCTTCTTCGTCAAATCAAAATGAATCTAGCGTGCGCTCTTGATCAGCTGGTGCTATGAAACAAGTCTGGTCTAGTCAGAAGTCTATTCGTAATTCCCTTGGTGACTGCAACCAAGTCGGATGTCTAATATCTTGGAAGGCGGTAAGTCAAATTGATAGATGATGATGGCGTTGAACGAGCCGCATCATCATCTCCCAATCTGGAAAAAAGACGCACTTTTTATTTCCGTCGACTCTATGAGTCTCTTGGCGATACGATGTTCGAAACCATAAGACTGCTTGGTACTGTTTCCAGAGCGGAGTTCTTACTGCCGAATTTGGGCTCGTTGATCATGGGGCTTGCTTGGGGAGCAAGGCCGTCCACAAGTATTGGTGATTTGGCAGTTATGATAGTCTTGTCCTTTGCCATAATCAATCTAAGCTCTGCCATCGGTGCACAAGCCAACACTCTCTCCGACCGCGAATTAGATTCAAAGGATAAACGCAAGAAGCAACTCGTCGAAGCAATGAATTCTTTTGGAGCAAACCGACTGAAAAAAGTGCTAACCGTCGAGCTTATTCTCACCCTGATTCTCGTTTCCCTATTCATGTATATCCAGCAAAAGCCCGTTCTCTTACTGCTGTGGATAGTCGGAATCAGCTTGGGCTGCGCCTATTCTCTTCCACCAACAAGACTGAAATCAAGAAACTGGCTAGCTCCCATCTCACTAATTCTCGTACTCGCCTTTTTCCCAGTCTTATTCGCTTATTACACTTTCACAGCCGAAATGAATACCTTTTTCCTCCTGTCGTTAACAGGGCTCGCTCTGACAGTCTATGGCGTGATAATACCGACTGAAATCCGAGACTACTTCGGAGACAAAGCAATGGGCATCAAAACATTGACAGTGCACCTAGGTCTGGTCAAAGCTTCCATAGTTGCTATGGCACTTCTGACCACAGGAGCTGCACTTACTGCGATCGCATTTTTCCTGCAATTCGCTTACGCTCAACACCCATTCTTGAGCATTCTCTTAGTTGCGATACCGGCAGCTGTATTTGTCGTGTTGAAGGAATTCAGGAAGCTCTATTCTCTTTCCAAAGAATACAAAACATCAAACAATAGCGCTATTGAGGAAAAAATCGTGCATTTGTCTGCACACAATCCTCAGTGGATAATGATGATCACGCAAACTTACAGCATAATCTCTATTGTCTTGTTGCTGAGCAAGTTTTTGCTCTAACGCTCGCGAATTGACGCAAAAAACCCATCCTTGCACCGATTATCCTTATAGGAGTAACCATCCCAATGATTGGCTAGCTCGGTATCTCGAAATTGGTGGCAGTATGAAAGTGGATTGGTCAATTCTCTCATTGGCTGGCGTCGTAGCAGTAGTAGTCCATCTGGTTTTCGCGGGCACTCGCTGCGTTTCGAATAATGGCAATTTCCCATACAAGACGCGATCAAATCCCAAAGATTTTGGTGGCCCGGGATATCCGTATCTCCAGAGTTCAATAATACTTTTTTGCTCATGGTCTATCTTCTCGGATTTCTTTTAGGAGCTGCTGTTTGAGGGCGTTGCTGAGCGCGTGAATCTGGCTTTCTTGCCTTTGGACGCCATTGATCACTGTCGTATGAGGCTCTGCCATGGCTTGCCTAGTTAGGATCTCTTCAGGATTCAATCCCCAAGCTCTGATGATCTCCTTCAACGCATCGATCTTGCTGGTTCGTGTCTTGGGCTTGATGCTGAGGCCCGAAGCAGTGTAGATGTTTCTCAGGAATTCGATCCCCTTCATCTTGATATCATGATACGTGCTTATCGTATGTCCCATCATATACTCAATGTAATCTGTCTGAACGCCTAAGGCTGCCATCTGAGTACGGAAGAACTTCCTGATGCTGTGAGCTCGCAGATCATAGAGCCTTCCGGTTGGCTTTTTTGGAACTAGTCCGGCTCTGACGTAGAGGTCATGGACTAGCTGGTGTATGGCTGCAGGCGTCAGGGGTAGCACTCTTCTACATTGCTGGTTGCGCAATAACGGTGTCTCGTCATGAATGGTCTCTGGTGGGATCCTCTCAGTTCCCAAACGTCTCGTTTCCAAGTATGCCCTGAGATACTCAGCTGCTTCTTCGCCAATGAACGTGTCATAGTCATGGTATTTGCCCTTCGTGATTTCAGCTTCAACGTGCACGTGGATTGGAGTCAGCATCTTCTCAAAGTCTCTTCTGATATGACGGTACTGAAGCCTGACAAGCGTGCCTGTTCTGAAGCCGCTTAAGGCCAGCATTGAGACTATGACTTTTTGTCGCAGTTCAGCCAAGTCGATGGCGGGAGACAATTCTTCAGGTGTAGGTGACCTGTCGCTGTAGACTCCGCGTTTCGAAAGATTATACGGCAGTTCAAGTTTGAGCCTGTTGCAGCGAAAGAGAGCCGTGACACCTTTCACATGATTGCTTATCGTACCTGGCGCCAGATTCTCTGCTTGCAGATTCCCTATGAAATCGTCTAGAAGTCGGCTGAGTTTTGAGAGGGCTTTTGGATCCGGATCTCCGTCCTGGTCCTGGCAGCTCTTGATCAGCTGGTCAGGTTGTATGTTGGTCCATTTGCTGAAGCGATAGATGCCGTAGACGTATTGATAGAGCGTTCCCGTGCTGGCTGTTCGGTGACGCAGCAAATATTTGGCGAGCTCCTGCAAGGACGAATTGCTGAGGACAAAGGGCACTAAGGTGGACATTTTCCAGGATAGGCTCGCGATGATGTACTGCTGAAGTTTCTGGTCGCTTGGAGTCTGGACATCGGGCACCGGGATGGTGAATGGTTGTTTGAGCTTCTTGCCGAGGGGGCTATGGGTTACGGTCAGTGTCTGCATTGGGGTTTTCGCTCCGCTTTCCTTTTTTCACTTTGGCTGAGTTTTTCGTCTCTTTGGTTGAAACGCACACTCAGTGGTAGTACCACTGGCTTCAGTGGGATTTAAACGCCCGTCCGAACCGCATGGAAAAGGCAGAGGAGAGAGTTCCAGGATGCAGCTTTTCAATATTATGACCCCGCTACCTGATCCTCTGGGCAGCTGAAGACACTGAGGCGTTCTATCATGCTCAATGAGAATTATCTCGCCATTTTCGCGTGTCAGCCAGCCCACTGTTTCGCGCTCCACAGCCTCCTCAATCGGATTGCGAATGTTCCGATAGAGAACGTGGTCCTTGTACCGGACATAGACAACTGAACCCGGAGGAATGCCAGCAACCATAAGCTCTCCCTGCGCCTATTCATCTGAAGAATAGCTCGTCTCTGACGCTTTCGTTGATCCTCACATATTTCCTGACATTGCAGAAGGCCAAGATACGCGAGAATAGTGGATCTGTCTTCTTATCGAACTCCTTTCTGAAGCCTAATCTGCCTATTGCCACACGCACTTCCACGGAGCCATCGTTGCTTAGCACTTGATAGTAGCCCTGCTTGTCTCCCGCGTAGCCCTCAAGAACCTCCCAATCTTCAACAAGATTAACCAAACACGTCTCACCTCTAAACTATGTTACCACAAGACTTTAAGACAATTCTGGCACCGCCAAAGCACAGTGTGCTTTAACGGGCTTCACAAAGCATAGTGTGCTTTGCAGGGCTCAACAAAGCACAGTGTCAGAAAACGAACATATCGACTTGACTCGCGCTTGGCTTGTGTTCAGAATGTGTCGTAGTTGACAACATCCTTCAATGGGCGTCTGGGTTTTGGGTTGGTCTTTGATTTTGTGTGACCTAAAGGAATTATGACTACAGGTCTCATTCCCTTTGGAAGACTTAACGCCTTTTTCACTTGCTCGTCTGAGAAGAGCGAAACCCAGCAGGCTCCAAGACCTAGACCGTGAGCAGCTAAGAGCAGGTTCTGAGTTGCTGCTGCCGTCTCTTGTATAGAGAATAGGCTGAGTGCTCTTTCTTTGTGAGGGAAGGTTTTGTAGATGTTGAGATCTGAGCAGACTACTATTACGACTTTGGCTTTTTTCACGAATGTTTGGTCTTGAGTGCTGTATGATGCTGCTTTGTAGAGTTTCTCAATGTTCTCAGGCTTTCGGACAATCACGAATCTCCAAGATTGCTTGTTGCAGGCTGAGGGTGCCCAGGTTGCTGCTTCAAGTATTCTTTTCAATTCTTCATCTGTAACTTTTTTTTCTGTGTAGGAGCGTATGCTACGTCTACTTCTGATGGCTTCAAACAATTCCATAAACAACCGACCTTGGAGACTATAGGAAATGACTATTTCAGATATTTCATCCTTGTGTGTTTGGTCAGTTGGGACAAAGTCTTGTCACACACACTTGTGGTGCATGAGTGCAAAATGCTATATAGTTATTTCGTTGAGCCGAGAGTGTCGGATCGCAACGAAACTTGCCCTCAGATGAAGTGGAAGGGAACCATTTGATAGAGAAGAAGGCTCGTCCCGTTCTTTACTACTACGTGCAACACAGTCAGATTACGGATCCAGGCAAGTACGTCCATTTGTACCATAATCTACCTCGCGACATTCGTAACCTTGTCAAAACTGTTCAGGGACTAGTCGTATCTCTTCCATGGGAAGACGCATATGACTTGAATACCCCTCAGGAAAGACAGAGAGAAATCTACCTAAGAACGGTTCCTGAAATGCTGAAGCGCATACTTGAATTGGATCCGTCTTCACTTGTTGTGCAACGTCCGCTTGAGAAACGCAAGGTCAGCCTCTGCCGAGACTTCGCTGTCTTACTTGTCTCAATGCTGCGTAATCAGGATGTTCCAGCACGTGTACGTGTGGGATTTGCCGGCTACTACCGTGCCAAGATTCCACGATATTGGGATCATCGAATTGCGGAATATTGGAATGAGGAACAGAATCGCTGGGTGCTTGTCGATGCAATGACTGACGAACCCATGCTTGAACGTTTGAGGTTCAAAATTGATCCACTCAATGTTGACGGCAGTTCGCAGTTTCTGCTGGCGGGGGATGTGTGGCAAAGGTGTCGAGCAGGAAAAGCAGATCCGCAGGAATTCGGAGACAGTCCAGATGACTTGGGAATGTCTCCAATACGATATGCGTTGCTTCATGATTTCGACTATCTAAACAAGAATGAGCTCGTTGGCTTCGATGCATGGCACGCGTTGATCAGCAAACCTGAAAAACAAGTGACTGAGCAAGACGAACATCTACTTGACGAAATCGCAGAAATGACCTGTCACGTTGACTTGCAGTTCAAGGCTCTGAAAAATCTATACCAGCAAACACCCTATGGGCAGACGATTCAAAGCCGACTGGCATCACTACGTTCGTCCTAGACAACGCGCGCCACCTAGACAACTCGTTCGCGCGCGAATTAGACGTGTCACATCAATCAACCTATTCAGTCTCTGACGAGAAACGCCCACGAAAGAAATATTAACCTCTTCAAACAAACTTGGTTTCATGAATTTCAAAGAAAGACAGGAGATAATAGCGAAATCGCCTATTTCATTCGGCTATTTGAAACGCTTCAACCTTGGCGCCGGAGTCCTCCACTTAGTACAAGGAATACTCATGCTTTCTCTTGGTACTCTTCTAAACTGGCAACGTGACATCTACACATTTTACCTTAGACTAAATATAATCACTGGACCGCCATTACAAATCGAGGTTGCTCCAAACCCGCAGATTGCATTCACACTCAGCTACATAGGCGTGATCGTGGCATCCTTCCCATTGCTCTCAGCGTTGGCACACTTCCTCATTGCTTTTCCAAAGAACAAAGACTACAACGAGAACCTGAAGAAAGGAATGAACCCATACCGCTGGTACGAGTACGCTTTTTCTAGCTCCATAATGATTGTACTGATCGCGACATTTGTGGGTGTATGGGACCTTTGGTCGCTCGTGATGATCTTCGTGCTGAACGCAATGATGATCATGTTCGGATACTTCATGGAATTAGTGAACCAGAAAACAGAGAAGACCTCTTGGTCCGCATTCTTGGTAGGCTGCATTTCAGGAGGCGTGCCATGGGTAGTGCTGTTTGGCTATTTCGTAGCGGCTGTAATGTCAACTGGCACTAATCCGCCCGCATTCGTGTATTCGATATTCTTCATCTACTTCGTTGTGTTCAACATCTTTGCCCTCAACATGGTATTGCAGTACAAAGGCGTCGGACGCTGGAAAGACTATCTTTACGGCGAAAGAGTCTACATAATCCTCAGCTTCGTTGCTAAAACAATACTGGCTTGGCTTGTCTTCATAGGAATATTCGCGCCTTTCTAGACATCATCCGACTTCCTTTTTCTGATTCCGCCATAGCGTTTTCCGTTGTGTCGATCGATCTACCTATTCTGCTTCCTTTTCCTGAAGTATTCTTTCATGGCATAGTAGGGATCGTAGGTTCTTAGGGGATCTAGCCAGCCGACTTCGGCTGGTCCTGTTCGTGCGGAGTATTCGTGGATGAATGTCGGTCTGCCAAGGTTCTTCAGCATTAGCCCGCGCTACTTTGATGACGGGGTCTCAGCAACTCCCTTTCTTACAAGGTGATCTCAAACAGAGTTGATCAAAGAATTGGCCGGATTCGATCAATTCGCTTTTTGCGGAAAGACATAAAGATTTGTTGGGCATATGTCATTCTCATTATTCACTCATCTGGAGTAGCTCGGGCTATACAACCCGAGTATTGGCACGCGCTATCGATTGAGTAAGTACCATTGGATCTGATACGGTATGAGAAGAGACGGAAAAGATGTGTACGTGGCTTTAGAATCCAGCATGGACAAATCTCAGTCGTTAACTCCTGAAGAAACGACGAAGATTCTGAGCACATCGCCTTATGGTTTGACAAAAGACGAGGCAAGGAGACGACTTGAAGTCTATGGCAAGAACGTTCTCGAGGAAGAAGAAACAAGCAAGCTGGTGATTCTGCTTAGGCAGTTCAAGAACGTCTTGGTCTACGTGCTCTTGGCTGCTTCTGTTATTACACTTCTCATTGGGGAATGGAAAGATTTCCTGGTAATCAACTTCATAGTGTTAGTCAACAGCCTGATAGGTTTCTGGCAGGAACTGAAGGCTGAAACCTCTTTAAGGGCTCTCAAGAAACTTACAGAAAGCAAGGTTGAGGTCATAAGAGAACGAGAGATTCTTCTTATTCCCTCATCTGAACTCGTGCCAGGCGACTGCGTAAAAGTCTCCGAAGGCGACCTCGTAACAGCTGACATAAGATTACAGGACAGTAAAGGGCTCACCGTCGATGAGTCCACGCTGACCGGAGAGTCAATTCCAGTACTGAAAGATCATTCAGTTCTGCTGGCGTCAACCACTCTCCCATATGAACTAAAGAACATTCTTCTTGCAGGTACAGCAATTGTGCGAGGCTCTGGAAATGGATTTGTCGTGAGAACGGGCACAAGAACGTATTTTGCAACGATTGCCGAAAAAGCCAAGGGCGCATCTCCAGACAGCCCTTTGACAAGGGCAATCAGATTTTTCGCTCAGCGTTACATAATACTACTTCTTACCGTTCTTTCGATTGTGGGTGCAGTTGGATATCTGCAAGGCAGAGAGCTGTTGGATGTAGCGTACTTCTTGGTCGCGCAGCTTGTGTCGTCTGTTCCCGAGGGTCTGCCATTGGTCGTTACGGTTGTTATGGTGGTTGGAGCTATTGCCCTGAGCAAAAAGCAGATGCTAATCAGGACCCTGCCGTCTGTTGAAACACTTGGCAGCGCTACTGTGATCGCATCTGACAAGACAGGCACGATAACCGAGGGGGAACTGACCGTGAAGGAAGTCTACGCTCTAGACGCAGAATATCTGAAACTTGGTGCTGCGCTCTGTAACGACACACATGACGGCAAAGGCGACCCCATAGACTTAGCACTGGCGAGATGGGTTGGAGACTACGAAGAGATCAGAGAAAAACACCCACTAGTGTGGACCTATCCATTTGACACGAAGCTAAGATTGATGGCGTCAGCGAACAATCTCAATGGGACCACAAGACTGTTCGCAAAAGGCGCTTATGAAGAACTCAAGAAGATGGCTGAGAATAGTGGGCAGTTCAACGAACTCGAAAAGGCACTTACCCAGATGGCGAAGAATGGTTTGAGAGTGATCGCGATGGGCGTGGGGGATTTTTCCAGCGAAACGCCGATCTCTTGGAAACTGAATATAATAGGTCTGTTCGGCTTCTTGGATCCCCCGAAGGAAGGGGTTAGAGAGGCGGTTCTGTCAGCAAAGAAAGCTGGAATAAGGGTCATGATGATTACAGGTGACTATCCACTTACGGCCAAAGCAATTGCAAAAGAGGTGGGAATTTGGGAAGAAGGCTGCCAAATGTTGACTGGAACAGAAATAGAAGAAAAGGATGACAGAATGCTTTTTCAGGCTCTGAAGAATACCGCTGTTCTAGCTAGAATCTTGCCTGAACACAAGTATCGCGTGGTTAAAGCTCTTCAAGAGAATGGAGAAATAGTGGCTGTAACGGGTGATGGCATAAATGATGTTCCAGCTCTCAAAGCAGCCGATCTGGGGATTGCAATGGGCTCTGGGACAGAGGCAGCCAAGAGCGTTTCAAAGATGGTCATACTGGACAACAACTTGAGAGCGATCGTGGACGCGATTAACAAGGGCAGAGTGATAGTTGACAATGTTCGAAAAGTGATATACTATCTGCTGTCCACTGCTGTACAGGAGATATTTGTTCTTTCATTCGCCATTGTCTCAGGACTGCCGCTACCGTTGTATCCTATCCAAATACTCTGGATTAATCTGGTAACTGACGGCGTGCAAGACAAGGCTTTCCCATTTGCCAAAGACGAAGGCGAGACAATGAGCAGACCTCCAAAAAGACCGGAGAAGCAATTCTTTGACCGGTCTCAAATATTCAGAGTTCTCTTCTTTGGAATAGCAATGGGAGTTGCCTGTATCTTGCTATTCAACAATCTGCTGGAAAGGTTTTCGTATGAAACTGCGGTGTCTATAACTTTCACATCGATTGTCGTGGCTCAGTGGTCAAACGGTATCCATGCTCAGAAGGAGAGACAGCCCTTCTTTAAGGATGTCAGGAGAAGCTTGGCGATAAACCCGTTCATCTTTGTAGGAGTTGGAGCAGGTATCGTCCTGCAGCTGTCAGCTCTTTACCTCATGCCCAGTTGGTTCAACGTCGTTCCGCTCTCAATAGAGCATTGGACTTATGTTGCATTCACAGCTCTCTTCGCATTCGGCTTGGTTGAAGCAAGGAAATGGATTGAATTTCTGCTTGGCAGATATCGGGCGAGATCAAATCGATCGACCAACAAGAATCAAAGTCGCTAACGCGCGCTCACCTGTACCTCTTTTTCCTCCTCTTCAAAGGAAATTCTATCAGGGGAACGAAAATGATGGATTGTTTTACACTATAGAGTAATGTAAAACGGGTTTGGGCAGCGGATAAATATCGGGAGAGCCAGCAAGGGCGGCGAAATGAAAGCCTTGCTTGAGAATGTTGAGGACAAGATTCGGGAGCTCCGACGTCAATTGCGGCTTCTGAAAGATGCCAAAAGAAGATTGAAAGAGGAGAGTAGGACCGATCGCCGGTAAGAAGAGACGTGCAGACTCCTTCCCGAACGTAACTCGAGCAGAATTCGCAAAGGTCCTGGAAAAGGCGAGGAATACTCAGTATCCTTTTGCCCCTGAATTGAGCATGAGAGATGCTACACGCAGACCCTCTCTCTGGAACGCACGCTGACTATTCGACGCGTGTCCGCCAAATCTTGTACCATTTCTTAAGTGTCGAAATGTGAGGATGACTAGACCCTGATGGGTAGTACTTGACTTCTCTCCCAGCTTTTATTACCTCTTCTTCGCTCTTTCCAAGAGCAATCATTTCTTTCATAACATTGCCAACATTGTTCAAGTAATCCAATAACCTTACAACATTGTCCCTCTTCCCTACTGGCCCGTGTCCAGGAACAAAGTGTTCAGCGTTGAGAGACAGGTACTCTTTCAAGGTTTGAATCCATACATCTGGATCTCCGCCTCGTGCACCTCCCCAAGGATAATACTCAGTCCACAGGTTATCGCCAGCTGCAATCGTTCTGTAGTCTGGACAGAAAACATAAGTTGAGCAGTTAGTGTGGCCACCTGTCTGCTTGACCACTAGCCTGACTCCCTCATCTCGAAGCTCCAGCTGTCTGTCAAAAGCTTCACTGGGGAGGGTCTGCCTGAATCCTACGGGGACTTTTCGTCCTGCCTGCTCAAGATTCTTTAGTAGTAATTTCGAGGAGATAATCCTGCAATCTGGAAACGCTGGCAATGCACCAGTGTGATCTGAATGAAAATGTGTGAGGATTACTATCTCAACTTCCTTCTTGGAAATCTTTTCGATTTCTTTCCTAGTTTCCTTCACTGAGGACATTTGTATCCCGCAATCAACCAAGACAACCTTGTTCGGCAAGACAAAGGCAGTGACGTTTGCATGAGCCGGAAGGCCAACAATCGCAAAAGCATTCTCACAGATTCTCTGAAAAAACAGCGTTCATTCCCCTTGCACTTTCTCAAAAAGCAAGCGTTTTTTGGTAGGCGCATTTATCGGGAGGCCCATCTGAAATCAAAACATCTTTTTCTCCTATTGCGTATATCCAAGACCAAAGTGTTCCACCCTCTACTCCTACGAAGCGATCGCACAATCCCCCCTCATCTACGCGACTCCTAGCAAGTTTGCATGCGTGATCGGTGGTAACAGGTCCGCTCCGGTTTCGGAACCAGTTCAGAATATTATCACACCTTTTTACTGTGCTGCCATTGTTTCCTGAACGCCAATCCTTTTCTTCGAGTTTTCGCATTTCTTCTGAAATGTAATGATTTGTTATGAATCCGATTCCTTCGTCAAAGTTGATGCCCTCTGTTCTTTCTGGGCTTGTTTCCACTCGAACAATATTGCTATATGCGTCACAGAGCAGAAAATTCCAACCGTGGAAATGTGGAACCTTTCTCAGAAACTCCACAGCCTCACCAGTCGTTGCATAGTGATCCAAAATCCATCGTGTCACCAAATTGGATGTGATACCAGGCTGGGTTGATCCTGCATATCCACTGATGCTTGATGCCACTGCAAGTCCCTTTTCATTAAACCCGCAGTATCTTCCACTCATCGCGTCAGTAAATCCCAAACTAGAATAACCGTCTTTTGGCATCGTCCAGAAGACAGTGAAATCCTTTCCATCTGCATCCAGGAAATCATAGTTCCAAATAAAAAGAGGTTCCCCTTGTGCTGTGTGATCTCCTGATATGGCTACTGCAGAGCAGGATTGAAGTTTCGCATACAAGCAAAGCGGCCAAATCTTGACAATATCATAATCTATGCCGACAGCATCCGATACTCCATGAAGCTCTTCCAGAAATTCCGGCATGTATTGGCAAACAATTCCCTCGCATTTTTCAGCAAAGTCTTTTCTTGCAGGATTCACTTCTTCACCAAAAGATTGCAACCAGGTCGAAGGAAGAGCTTTTCTTTTCATCATCTCTCCTTGCTGATATCCCATTTCGTAATAAGTACCTTTCAACCTTGCCTGATACATACAATCACGCTGCACTACAGAGCTTTTCTCGGGCACTTAAGCATTTATCTGACACGACCAAACAGAGTCGTGAAGGACAACAGCAGATTGGAAAACCATCAGTTAACACAGTTGGCCACTGCTCTACGGCAGCAGATGCTAAAGGAAATCCGTGAAAACAAAGAGAAAGAAAGTACGAATTGTCGCTTAAGCATTGGTAGCCCGGGAGAGATTCGAACTCTCGTCGAGGGCTCCAGAGGCCCCTATGCTTGACCGCTACACCACCGGGCTTCGCAAATCACAATTTAGAACTGATGCTTCCTTATAATAACCTTAACGTTCAAACAGCCAAGAACGCGGCAAAAGCACGCGCCTCGGCTACCAGCAAAGCCAAGCACGATCAAGGGTAAGTCAATATCGGGATTGAATCAAGTCGGTTCAGCTTGCCATCTTCTGGCTCTATTTAACCACCAGTACAGGCTCAGAACCATGATGGATGACGCCGTCGGTGACGCTGCCCAAGAGCAGTTCGCGGATCTTGCTTCTGCCTCTCGCGCCGATGACTACCAAGTCGAACTTGCCCCCTGTTGCTGTCCTGACTATCTCGTGAACAACATGCCCTTCCACGAGGACTTTCTCAACTTCAACACCCTCAGCTTTGGCCTTTACCTCACCGTCAGACAGTACCCTGTTGCCTGCATCTCGGGCCGAATCAGCGATCTTCGAGATCTCGGCTGAAGACATCATCGGGACGCCTGGGCCTGTCAGCGTTCCGGGTTCGGGCATCATTACGGGCACCACTGTAACCGAGTAAACATGGATCAGCGTGAGCTTTCCCTTGAATTTCTTCGCGATCTGAATGGCGATGTTCAAGGCTTTCAACGAGTGTTCAGAGCCGTCTAGCGGAACCAGAATCTTCTCCAACAATTCATTCGCACCCTTCACTGTAATATTGGCGATATCAGGATATATACTTTCAAGTTCAATGAATAAACTCGAAAAGGTCGCTCTGTCGAATGGCCCCCAGGCCATCGGCAACCGAATGCTGTGATAGAATCTACAACAATGCAAAGTCAGTTGACTTGACTTTCCCCTTAAGGTCTATTACAACCTCGAACTTCTCAGCCCACGGGTGCCCTTCCAAATCAATCGGGCACGTACCCCTAACAACCCAATCATCCTTCTTCTGCTCAACAACAGCTACCTCTATCCTCTCAGAACTCTTCCTCTTCCTAAGAAACTCGACAGCTATCTGCTGAGCACCATCCTTGGATATGCTATTATTCAATCCTTATTCCTCTAATCGGTGCGTACAATAATCCTAATCAGACAAAATTTAAGGGTTATGAACCCAAAATCGTGACTGAAGCTATGATTGCGCAAGACACCTCAAAACGCATATGTGCTACCGCGACAAACTCACATCAGCGAAAACACAGCTTCTGACACTGGAACAGAAGACCCATGACCGAAAAAAAGAGAATAATATTCCACTTAGACATGGACCATTTCTATACTGCTATTGAGCAAAGAGAGCATCCGGAACTCAAAGACAGACCCGTAATCGTCGGAGCCGACCCGAAAGAGGGAAAAGGCAGAGGAGTCGTGCACACCTGCAACTACGAAGCCAGAAAAGCCAGCGTACGATCCGCCATGCCCATATCAAAAGCTTGGAAACTCTGCCCAGAAGCAGCCTACCTGCCGCCCAGTTTTGACCTGTACATGAAGGTATCAAGCCAAATAATGGAGATTCTGCGCACGTACGGAGACAAGTTCGAGCAATGGGGCATCGATGAGGCCTTCCTTGATGTGACCTCAAGAGTGAAAGATTATGCAGAAGCCGAAGTACTTGCACGCCAAATCAAAAAGGACATACTTGAAAAACAGAAACTCACATGCTCCATAGGCATCGGCCCAAACAAGCTTGTAGCAAAGATCGCCAGCGACTTTCAGAAGCCAGACGGCCTGACAGTCGTCAGAGAGCAGGAAACAGAAGAATTTCTTGCCCCCTTGTCAGTACGCAAGCTTCTATGGATTGGAAAAAAGACCGAGCAAAAGTTGAACACTATGGGAATCAAAACCATCGGCGATCTGGCACATCATAACCCTACAGTGCTGTTTGACGAGTTTGGAGCCGCAGGAACACAGTTCTATGTGATGGCTCATGGAATTGACAGGAGCGAAGTCGAAGAAAGAAGCGGTGTCAAATCAGTGAGCAGAGACCTAACCTTCGAAGAAGACACTTCAGATCCTCAACTTATACTGACCGCAATGGACAATCTTTCAGCAGATCTATTGGAGGATGTCCTGAAACGCAGTCTCTGTTTCAGAACCGTCACAATTAGAGCCCGCTACGAGGATTTCGAGACACATACTCACGGCAAATCACTGCCGCACATCACGAATCGTCTGCAAGACTTGAAAAAAGCAGCCCGAGAACTGATGCAGCCCTATCTTAAGTCCAACAGGAAGATACGACTGGTGGGTGTCCGAGTCTCAAACTTCACCTCCACGGAAAAACAGAAAACGCTTGCATAGATTGCGATCGACTAGAAGGGCAAAATGCTCTGAAGTTTCAACATGCTAACGAAAAATTCAAGACCAACGCCAGTGTATAACCATTTCCTCACGCCGATATCTCTAAAAAGCTTGCCACCGTACGTCTCTCTCCACAGTCTGTCAAACCTTTGAGTACTGCCTTCAGCTATTGCCTGCGCCGCCAATTCGCCATCATGAAGAGCATATAATATCCCTTCACCAATTATTGGGCTTACGTGACCTGCCGCGTCCCCTATCAATATCCAGTCTGATCCTGCCAATGGCTTTCGAAAAGTCTCGACGCTCTTGATGTTCGGAATCAACGCCCCCCATCTTGAGACTATCTCGGCATGGGGGTAATACGTTTTGATGAATACGTCCAACTCTCTTCTAAGGCCACGCGATCTGTTGGCTTCCGCCGCTCCTATCCCCAAGCTGGCAAAATCGTCGCGGGGAACCAGCCACATGTAACCTTTCCTATGAACCAGAAAACGCAACGTAATGTCTTCTTTCTCCAATCCCTTCGC
>Ga0315279_10000167_pt1 | contig 141934 bp, 81 predicted proteins | sample YL17G06_20_MG_FD_203694 | JGI IMG/M metagenome (GOLD analysis project Ga0315279, IMG submission 203694) | Sediment microbial communities from Yellowstone Lake, YNP, Wyoming, USA - YL17G06_20 | ecosystem: Environmental > Aquatic > Freshwater > Lake > Sediment | place: USA: Wyoming | collected... | reverse complement strand
GCAGATTTTCCGCAAGAGTCTTTGCGCCACAACCATGCGCAATGTGGCAGAGATCAAGACCGGTTCGACTCCCATATTTAATAGACGAATGACGGTGCTGGCGGCGTCATTGGTGTGCAACGTTCCCAGCACGATGTGGCCGGTGAGAGCGGCATTGCCAGCAATTTCGGCAGTTTCTTTGTCGCGGATTTCTCCCACCAGGATGACATCCGGATCCTGACGCAGGAAGGCTCGCAGACCATTGGCGAACGTCAATCCGATTTCCGGCTTTGCTTGAACCTGGTTAACTCCCGGTAAAATGTATTCCACCGGTTCTTCGATGGTGACGACGTTTTTGTCCGGAGTGTTTAGCATTCCCATGGCGGAATAAAGGGTCGTGGTTTTGCCTGAACCCGTGGGTCCGGTCACGAGAATCAGGCCGGTGGGGTTAAATATGTTCCTTTTGAAAATAGCCATTTCTTTTTCTTCCATTCCCAATTTTTCCAGGTCCAGTTGCAACCCCTCCTTATCTAGAAGACGCAAGACAACTTTTTCTCCAAAAACGGTGGGGATGGATGAAATTCTTAAGTCGATGTCTTTGCCCCCCACTTGAATTTTTGTCCGGCCGTCTTGGGGGACGCGTCGCTCGGTGATGTCCATGTCGCCCATCACTTTTACCCTTGACACAAGGGCGCTAAGGATTTTTCTGGGGGGAGATGGCTGTTCCTGCAATACGCCGTCAATCCGATAGCGGACGGAGAGTTTTTTCTCCATGGGTTCAATGTGGATGTCGCTGGCGCCCTTGGCCACGGCCTCGGAAAGAATCAGGTTGGTGAGCTTGACCGCCGGAGCGGTCTCACCCTCTTCTTCCAAATCGAAAATGTTACCCCTCGAGAACTCCGTGGCCATGGGGGTGTCCAAAATTTCCAAATCAAGGTTGGTGACTGCGTCCTGAAACTCGTTTGAAGTCCCCGCTTTTTTCTTCTTTTTAGGCGAGTAATAAAGTTCAAAGGCCTCTTTGATGTCGGTGTCGGAAGCCACCACCATTTTGATTTCGCACCCGGTTAGTTGTTTCAAGTCATCCGCAGCAAAAACGTTTAAAGGATCAGCGATGGCAATCGTGAGAACGTTTCCTTCTTTTTTAATCGGAAGGAGCATTTGGCTTTTGGCAATGTTTTCCGGGACGGTTTTTAAAACTTCCTCAGGGATTTCTCCGTATTCTTTCAAGGAAATGTAGGCCACCCCCGATTGCTTTCCGAGAATAGCCAGAAGGACGTCTTCGGAAAGGAATCCCATTTGAATCAAGATGGCGCCTAGCTTCCCGCCTTTTTCTTTTTGTTCTTTTAAGGCGGCATTGAGTTGCTCTTCGTTTATAAAGCCCAGTTCAACGAGATAATCGCCGAGCCTTTTTCGCGATGTGTTGAAGTAACGTACCGCCATTTAATTTATCCTCTCCGTCATCTTTGCTACGCAAATAGCCGTATCAACCACTTCTTGAACTGAACAACCTCGCGACAGGTCGCTTACGGGTTTCCCAAGTCCCCACAAGATCGGACCCGCCACTCGGGTTTCACTAAATCTCTGCACAAGTTTATATCCAATATTCCCGGCTTCAAGGGATGGAAAAATAAAAACATTTGCTTCTCCTGCGACAGGAGAACCGCCCGCATTTTTCCGGGAAGCAACTTCCCTGTCAAGGGCAGCATCAACTTGCAGCTCCCCATCAATAAAAAGAGCGGGATCCTGTTTTTTTAACAGGTTCATTCCCTCCTTCACTTTGTCAACCAGCGGATGTGCCGCGCTTCCTCTCGTGGAAAATGACAAAAAGGCGATTTTTGGGATTTTTCCAGTGAAAAATTTGAAAGACTCCGCCGCTCCCGCGGCGACCGATGCCAGTGCCCTTGGCGACGGATCAGGAATTACCGCGCAATCGGCAAATAGGAAAGGAGTTTCATCCTTCGACTTAAGTGTCTGGGATTCAATTAAAAAATGCCCCGCGATGAGCCGATAACCCTCTTTGGGGCGAATGAAGGCCAGGGCGCCCTTAACAATTTCAGCTGTGGGTTGGTTGGCGCCCCCGATTAAACCGTCAATTTCACCGGCGAGCAATTGGGAAATCCCTTGATAGAAAGGTTTGTTTAATAAGATTCGGAACCCGGAAGAATCGAGTTCCCCCTTTTTGGAGTGGGCTAAAAGGATTTGTGAATATTTCTCCAGTTCTTTTTCTGACATTTTTTTTCCGCCGACAAGAACCGGTTCGGCGATTTCTAATTCCGCAATTTTTTTGACGGCAGTAGTGATGCGAGAATCATCGAAATCCGTAAACCCGATCCTGGGAAGGGAAGAATCATTTTTGGGGCGAAAAGATGACCAAAATGCGCTAAATCCACTCACAGTGAAAATCTATCCCTAATAATATTTTATGTCAAGGGAGATTATCGATAGTGAGATTTTCGGTTTAAGTTCTGAATTTGGAGGCCAGAGCCGCCACAACCGGAGCGGGTAAAAATTCTTTCAGGTTGCCTTTAAACCGGCCAATGGTTTTGGCCAGCGAGGACGAAAGATAAATATATTTTTCATCAGGCATCAAGAAAACGGTTTCGATGTTTCTAACTTGTTTCCGGTTCATCAAGGCCATTTGAAGCTCGTAATCAAAATCGGAAACAGCCCGCAAGCCTCGAATTAAGGTGTTAATTTTTTTCTGGCGGGCAAAGTCGACTATGAGGCCGTCGAAAGATTCAATTTTTACCGGGCAATGGAATTTCATCCCCGCAATTGATTTTTTAAGGAGCGAAAGCCTCTCCCCGCTGCTGAACAACGTTGCTTTGGAGGGATTTTTTCCGACGGCAACTGTTATTTCATCGAACAGGAGAGAAGCCCTTTTGAGGATGTCCAAGTGCCCGTTGGTCACGGGATCAAACGTTCCCGGGTAAACCGCTCGTTTCGTATTTTTCATTTTTTGATTTTTACCCCACGGTGGAAAGCGTCAATTTATTTTCAAATTTTCTCTGGAGGAAATGGTTGAGAGTTTGGAATTCATGCATAGTTAACGAAACCTCTCCTTGAACCAAAGATCTTGCGGCCTCCCTGGTTTGGGTAATCAAAAAGGAATCCCGCAATAAGTCTCCCACCCGGAAGAAAGGAATTCCATGCTGGGCTTCGCCCATGAGTTCTCCAGGCCCCCTCAGCCGCAAGTCCTCTTCCGCAAGTTTAAACCCATCCTGGATATTAGAAAAAATTCGGATCCTTTCTTGGGTTCTTTTTTCCGGATCATCCTCCACCAAGAGGCACGTTGAGGGAATGGGTCCCCGCCCGACCCTTCCGCGAAGCTGGTGCAGTTGGGCCAATCCGAACCGGTCAGGGTTAAATATCGCGATAAGGGTTGCATTCGCGACGTCGATGCCCACCTCAATGACCGGAGTCGAAACTAAAATATCAATTTTTCCCTCCCGAAACGCCTCCATGGTTCTTTTCTTATCGAGGGACGGCATTTGTCCGTGCAAAAGAGCCATTCGCGATCCGGGAAATTCGTTTTGAAGCCGGATAAATTCAGCCTTGGCCGCTTTGAAACTTTTCCCTGTTCGTTTGGAAAGCATTTCAGATTCCTCGATGAGCGGAAAAAGGAGGTAGACCTGTTGTTTTTGACTAACTATATCCCGAACAATTTTCTTGGCGTTCGCCTCCGTTTCAATTACCGTTTTTATCGGAGCGCGGCCTTTCGGCATTTCATCTATGATAGAAACATCCAGGTCACCATAAATGGTCATGGACAATGTCCTGGGAATGGGAGTGGCGGTCAGAATGAGGACGTCAGGGTGAATTTTTTCAAGAAGGTAGGAGTGTTTCGATCCTGCCGCTGCTTGATTTGCTTTCTTAAGAAGTTTGGCCCTTTGTTCCACACCGAAACGATGTTGCTCATCGATAATGACCAGTCCCAATTGTTTAAAAGCCACGTCTTCTTCCAAAATGGCGTGGGTTCCGATGAGGAGATGAATGGCCCCGTCGGCCAGTTTTTGAAGTAATTTTTGCCGCTCTCCGGCGGGAGTGGACCCCGTTAAGAGGGCGGATTTGACCGGCAAGTCCCCGATAAATTTTTCAATATTGATGAAATGCTGTTCGGCCAGAATTTCCGTCGGTGCGAGAAAGGCGGCCTGCCGTTTATTTTCCACAGCAAGAAGCGCCGCCGAAAGGGCCACCACGGTTTTTCCTGAGCCCACGTCTCCTTGGAGAAGACGGTTCATGGGTTTGGAGGATGCCATGTCCCGAAATATTTCGTTAATAGCCTTTGTTTGGGCCCGGGTGAATTCATACCCCAGCCGGTTTTTAAACGGAGTTAAAAGGTTTCTCTGGGGAATGGAGACGAATCCTTTGGAAGTTTTTTCCCGTGTCTGGCGGTTGATGGCCAGGGCCAATTCCAGAAAGAAGAATTCGTCGAAGGCCAGGCGTTCGCGCGATTTATCCCTGGCCGACAAATCTTCCGGGAAATGAAAATTTTTTACCGCCGAGGAAAGAGGCAGAAGTTTATGCTCCTTGCGGAGGAGTTCCGGGAGGGGATCGGAAATTTGAGAGTAGTAATGAGTTACCACTCGAAAAATTAAATCCCGAAACCATCGTTCGGGAATTCCCTCGGTTAAGGGATAAAGCGGAACAATCCCGGTAAATTGCGTGGAGGGTTCACTGGTGATAACTTCGTAATCCTCCGCTCGAAGTGTTTTCCCCCCGTTGTTTGCTTCCACCATACCAAAGCAGTTTATCCAGGCATTTTCCGATATATTATTTTTGATCCCTCCGAAAACGTCATAACTGTAAGAGAGATGCTTGAACCACAAGGCTTCAATTGTTCCCGTGGAATCGCGGAGAAGAGCTTTGGCCTGGCCCAGTTGTTTTCCCACCCGCCTGAAGTCGATGAAGACGACTTCTCCTTTTATCGCCGCTTTCCTGCCGGGAATAGCGTCTTTAATCGAAATTACTCTCCTGTCTTGATGATCTCTCGGAAAATAAAATAGCAGGTCTTCAATTTTTTCAATGGAGAGTTTCCGGAGAAGTTCCGCTCGGTGCGGGCCGACCCCCTTCAAAAACTGAACCGGAGTTTCCAGTTTTAGGGGCCAGTTTTGCGTGGTCTTGTCAAGAACCATTGTCGAAGGGAAATCCCTCATTTTGATTAATGATAACTGATGCCTCTATTAATTGACTCCGGGCCTGATTCGCCGAAGGGGAGGCGAAGGGAAAGGTAAGATTTTTTGATTTTCTCATTTTCGAACTGGAAGGCGTCGAAGGCATAGGAAATTTCGGCCCCTGAGGACCCTTGAAACGTGAGCCCTCCCGTAAGGTGCCTCTCCTCGGGATTGTTCAAGTTCGTACCGAAAGTCCCAAATCTGAGTATGAGAGTTTTTCCCAGCGGTATCTCCTGACCGATTTTAAGGTAATCTTTCCGGTCCGATCCTTCATCGTAATAGCGCGTTTCCCCGCTAATGGAAAATAAGAATCCGGGATAGATCCGCCAAGTTTCCCCAATTTGAATAGTCACCGGGAGAATCTCCTGGGAATGGTGTTGCCACCAAAGAAATCCGGGGAAATTATTTAGGACCAGTCCCCACAAGAAAGGTCCAGTCGGATAACGGGCCCCGAAACCCAGGCGAACACCGTCTCCGGTGTCGCTTTTAAAATCGGTGAGAGTATTGGATTGATAAGTCCCGTATCCTAGTGAACTGTAAAGATAGGAGAGAGACAATCCGATGCTTCCTCTCTTTCCCAAGCTCGTTGAACCCGCCAAGCCGATTGCGTTAGCGGAGAAATCCACATTTCGGAAATCCCCTGAAGGTCCGTTTGAAAAGAGAGGTTGCCGTTGGTTAAATCTCCCTAATGGTTCGAAAAATATTGACCCCTGTTCGGAAGTCAAAGATAAAAACTGAACAATGTTGTCTTCTAAAGGATCAATATTTCGGACTTGGGTTTTGGAAAGATTACTTGAATTTCCAACGAAAACAGTGGTGTATGCAGAACTTTGGTTGGAAGAATTAATCGCCGCGGGATTTTCCGCGCCTGAAGCGGGGGTCCCTTGCGCGGAAGCAGAATTTTGGCCTCGGCCGAGAGTTTCCGCGCTCAATATGCCGCCGTCGAAAGCGGTTTCAGGCACAGGCGCGCGCGGCTTAGCCTCCAGGAAAATTGAGCAAGAGAAAGTGGTGAGGGCCAGAAATAAAATTGGAAATATTTTTATATTTCTTAGGCTTATTTATTTTCTCCTAATTTGCCTAAACTCGGGCTGGAGGCCGAGGCGGTTTCTCTTTTTGGCATCCTTCCCGCCAAATAAGCCATCCGGCCCGCTTCCGTCGCCAGCTTCATCGCTTTGGCCATAAGTACCGGGTTGTTTGCTTCGGCAATAGCCGTGTTCATCAAAATTCCGTCCGCACCCAGTTCCATGGCCACTGCCGCGTCGGACGAAGTTCCAACTCCGGCGTCTATAATTAAGGGGATGGAAGTGACCGCCGAGCGGATGAAATGAATGTTCAAGGGATTAATCACTCCCTGGCCAGAACCAATCGGGGCGGCCAGAGGCATGATGGCGCACGCCCCGGCGTCGACCAATTTTTTCGCCATGACTGGGTCGTCATTGGTATACGGGAGAACTGCAAAGCCTTCTTTGACCAGAGTCTTGGTTGCTTGAAGAAGCTGTTCGGTGTCAGGAAGGAGGGTCATGGGATCCCCGATAACTTCCAATTTGATGAGATCCGTTTCCAATAGTTCTCGCGCCAGGCGGGCCGTCCGGATGGCCTCGTGGGCGGTGTAGCAACCCGCGGTATTAGGCAGGATCGAAACGTTATGAGGAATAAAATTTTTGAATGAAGTTTCGGATCTGTCCTCCAGGTTGATCCGCCGGATGGCAACGGTAACCAAGGATGTTCCCGAAGCGAAAATACATTCTTTCATTAATTGAAATGTTTTGTATTTCCCGCTACCAATAATGAGTCTGGAGGAAAGGCGCAATCTCCCCAAGGTCAACGAATCTGCCTCCAGAGTTTCGGGTACGTTCCGCGATTCCAATATCGTTGCAGACATTATTTATCCTCCTCCAATCATGCGAATTATTTCGAGGGCGTCGCCTTCTTTTAGAGTAATCTTGTCCAATTCGGCTCTTTTGATAATTTTTAAGTTTAATTCGCAGGCCACCGAATTTGGATTTAATTTTTTTGATTCCAGAATTTTTTTAATGCTTATTCCCGGAGCCAAAATTTCATTCCGTCCGTTAATTTGAAGCTGAATCTTTTCCATCATCGGATTTTAATAAAAATGGGCGAAAAGGCGGGACGCCTGATTTGTTGGTTTAATGCTTTAAACTTGCGAGTGAAGTTCATACAACTGATTATAAACTCCTTTTCTGCCCAAAAGCTCTTCATGTGTCCCGATTTCCTTGATTTCCCCTTTTTCCAAAACAACAATACGATCGGCTTTCCGAATCGTGGAGAGCCGGTGAGCGATAACTAGCACGGTTCTGCCGGTAAGTAATTTTTCCAGCGCGGCTTGAACAGCCCTTTCGGAAGTCGCGTCCAGGGCGCTGGTAGCTTCATCTAAAATTAAAATACCGGGGTTTTTTAATAGGGATCTGGCAATGGCGATTCTCTGGCGTTCTCCGCCCGACAATCGCGTCCCCCTTTCTCCGATCACGGTCTCGTATCCTTGTGGCATTTTCATAATGAAATCGTGGGCAAATGCGGCCTTGGCCGCATCTTCAATTTCCCTTTTCGATGCTTCGGGTCTCCCGTAGGCAATGTTGTTCAGCACAGTGTCGTTGAAAAGATGAGTCTCTTGAGTAACGACGCCAATCTGGCGCCGCAGGCTGTTTATCGTTATGTCTCTGAGGTCATTTCCATCCATCAGGATTGAACCGCTGACGGGATCGTAAAATCTCAAGAGAAGTTGCGCGAGGGTTGTCTTCCCTGATCCCGATGGTCCAACCAAGGCGACAATGTCCCCCTTATTTATGGTGAGATTAATTTTGTCAAGCACCCTGGGCCCGTTGGGATAGGCAAAACACACGTCCTTGAATTCAATTTTTTCTCGAAGATTCCCCGCCGCGCGCGCTCCCGGTTTGTCGGCCACGGTTCCTTTTTGATCGAGCAGTTCAAAAATCCTTTCGCTGGCGGCAAGACCCTGCTGCAGTTTGACGTTGACGGCCGCAAAATTTTTTATCGGGTTGTAAAGGGACATGGCGGCGCCGACAAAGGCCATAAAAGATCCCAGTGACCATACTCCTTTTATGACGTCTCTCCCCCCCACCAGAAGCATGATGGCGAGAACAACCGCGCCGATGGCTTCCATCGTGGGGCTGGAACGAGCTTCGATCCGGGCCAGGCGCATTATGACGGAAAAGAAATTCTTGTTTTCCTTGGCAAAGTCGTCTATTTCCTTTTTTTCATTTTGAAACGTCTTCACAATGGGCATGGCTAGGACGGCTTCTTGAATGATGTTGTAGGTGTCCGCCATTTTGGCCTGCCCCTCCCTCCCGGCTCGGCGGCTTTTCCCGCCCAGGTAAATTAAAGTGAGGGCGGCAACCGGAAGAACAGCGAGGCATAAAAGGGAAAATTTCCAATTGGTGTAAAAAAGAAAACCGATTAAGCCGAGGACGGTCAGGCCGTCGCGAATAATGACGGTGGGGGCCGTTGACATGGCGATTTGAAGATAGGTGACATCGTTGGTGAGCCTCGCCAGAATCCCTGCGGAAGTGTTTTGGTTGAAAAACCCCATGGACAGGGAATAAAGATGCCGATAAGTTTTCTCCCGGATATTCATGGCGATGGATTGGCCCACGTAGGCGGTGAGGTACGTATGGGAATACCACAAAATAGATTTGAGGACGAGGAGCGCAACCAGAGCCGTCACACCCGTTTCGAGGGCCGAATAATCCCGGGGGGTGAGGGCGTTATCGACGATAAATTTCATCAACCAAACGACACCGGTAGAGATTGCGGCCACAACTGACATGCATAATATGGCGACGGTCAGCCTAAACCAAAGCGGTTTAAATAAGGGGAGAAGTTTTTTCAGCATCAAGCCACCTTTTCCAAAATTGTTCGGGCGGCCCGGTCGCTGGCCCCGCTCTCGCCGAATTGGCGGCGGAGCGAGAGAAGTTCCTTCCTGAGTTCATTTCGCTCGGCCGGATTTTTGAGCCAGTGGATAATGTGGTTGGCAATTTTTTCAGGAGTGGCGTTTCTCTGGATGAGTTCGGGCACAATTTGACGCCCGCTTAAAAGATTCGGCATTCCGATGAACGAAATGTTGATTAGAGATTTTACAATCCAATAATTTAAAACACTTGTTTTATACATCACTACCATGGGGATGCCCAAGAGGGCGTTTTCAAAAGTTTCCATTCCCGATGCGGTAATGGCCAGATCGAGTTGCGTCCGCCATTTGAAATCTTTGTCTTCCACAAGTTCAATTCCCAGATTCTCCGTTGCATTTTTCGGGAGGAAGTTTTCATAAAGTTGTTTTTCTATATGAGGAACCGTGAACAGAATAAACCGGCATTTTGGTTCGGATTTTTTGATTAGCGCACAGGCTTTAATCATTATAGGCAGATGCCTTTTGATTTCATCCGGACGGCTCCCCGGAAGGAGACCGACAAATTTTTCCTGCCTGGCCTCAGGTGCATCAAGAGAAATTTGCGGAAGGTTGTCCAGAATGGGATGGCCGACAAATATGGCGGGAAGGTTTCGTTGTTTGTAGAAATCCGCTTCGAAGGGAAATAAACACAGAAATAAATCAACGCTTTTACGCAGGCGATCCGCCCGGCCCGGGCGGCTTGCCCAAAATTGGGGGCTCGCGTAATAAAAGACTTTATGGCCCAATTTTTTGGCCAATTTTGCGACGCAGGAATTAAATCCGTAAAAATCCACCGTGATGACGGCGTCGTATTTTTCCCGGACTAATTCCGGTTGAATGACTTTGTTCAGGATCTTTCGGAAAAATATAATTTTCTGTGGGGAAATGAAGAATCCGAGGGCGTGTTGTTGAACAATGTTTTCCAGAAATTTATTGCAAACCTGTTGGAGATTATTCCCTCCTACACCTGTAACCAAAAGGTCCGGAGTGAATTTTTTCATGGATTGGATCAGCCGAGAAGCAAGGAGGTCACCGGAGGGATCACCCGCCACGATGAAAACCCGAGTCATTTAGGCACCTCTTTCGAGGGAAGATGGACGGCGGCTAAATGGGGTCCTTGATGAAGGGACATGTGTTTAAGAATTTCCAGGGCCAGCTCCAGGGCGTTTCGGCCATGCTCTCCGCTCACCAGGGGCGAAACGCCATTTTCCACGCAATAAATAAAGTGGTCCAATTCTTTCCGGAGAGGATCATATTTTTCGATCCGCGGATGGATTGATTGAATGTCGTTTAGGGAATTAAAAACCGGCCCTTTCCGCCGGAAAATTTTCAAACTTCTTTCCGAGTAATCAAGAGACAAATAAGCATCCGGTTGAAATACTCTGATTTTCCTGTATTTCTTGAGGGTAACTCGGCTGGCCGATAAATCAGCCCGGCAGCCTCCCTGGAAATAGATGGTCGCCTTAACAATGTCTTCATGATTGCTGATAACCCGGCCCCCAATTGCATCTAGACGGATGACGGGTTCATTTACCATCGAGAGAATTATGTCCAAGTCATGAATCATGAGATCCAAAACTACCCCCACATGAGAAACGCGGGGGTCATAAGGCCCGAGGCGGCTCACTTCGATAAAGACCGGGTTGTTCACGTGTTTAGCCATCTCCACCACGGCGGGGTTGAATCTTTCGATGTGGCCCACCTGGAGAATAAGATCGTTTTTTTGGGCCAATTCAATGAGTTCTTCGGCCTCCGGCACCGAAACCGTCAATGGTTTTTCAACGAGGCAGTGAATTCCTTTTTGCAGAAAATATTTGGCCACTTGGTAGTGGGCAGGTGTGGGAACGGCTATGGTGACCGCATCGCAGACTTCGGCCAGAAGCTCCATTGAACCGAAGGCCTCGGTTTTAAATCTCTCGGCGATGGTTTTGGCTTGATGAGGGTTGGTGTCAAATACTCCCACCAAATGGACTGATGGAATTTCCGCCAGATGTTTGACATGATGCTGTCCGAGATGCCCGACGCCAATGGTTCCAATTCTCATTTTTCCCTGACTCCCATAATGCCGATTTTTTCACTGTCGGCCCATTCCTTCATTTTGTCCTTGTCCAGAAGCAGTGTTTTTCCCGCCTCAATTGCCAAAATTCCGCCGCCCGCCTCCTGAAATGTTTCGATGGTGTTAAGTCCAACGACTGGAACATCGAAGCGGAGATCTTGTCTCGGTTTGGCCACTTTGATTACGACAAAAGACCCCTTGGCCATTTCGCCCGCGCGCAAAATGCATTTGTCGGTTCCTTCCATGGCCTCCACGGCGATGATGGCCTTGTTTTTTATGCAGATCGTTTGCCCAATATCATGGCCAGCCATGGATTTGGCAAGGTTAAATCCAAATTCAATGTCTTCCTTTTCCTGGCTGTTTGGTTTCCTCTTGGTTAGAACGCCTTCTTCAGCCAGACAATGGGTGAGGTAGGTTATCGAAGGAAGGAGCCTAATGTTGTCTTTGCCTAATTCTTCGGCTACTCCGCCAAGAATGGTGTCGGCCTTTTTGTCCTTCAACCGCCAAAAAAGCCTCAGGGCGCGGAGATCGGGGTGGAATTTTTTCAGATCAGCGTACATGCTGCTGTGGCGCACCAGCCCTCCCATGACGACTTCTTCGACGCCCTCTGTTTTGAAAATCTTAATCCATTTGCTCAGTTGGCCGACAAAAGCCCAATGAAGTTTATCAACCACTTGTTCAAGGGCCGGATCGGCCTCTTCTTTGAAGGCGATGCAAACCACTATCCGGCCCTGTTTTTTGGCCTCCTGCGCGATATGAAATGGGAAACGCCCGTTCCCAGCTAAAAGTCCGAGGGGTTTCATTGGAAAGATTCCTCCCCATCGATCTGGTCGGTTTCGCTGGAAGGCCGGGTGAATCCCCTTTTTTTCTTGCTGAAAAAGTCTCTGAAGGTCACGACAAAATCGTCCTTGGCCTGTACGGCAGGTTGCTGCAAGGCTTCTTCAAGCGGAAGGCCGGAAAAAAATAGAGCCCGGTAGGCGTTTTTGACCAAATCAATAGACTCCCGGGGCATCCCCATCCGTCGCATTCCAACGACGTTAAGTCCCCTGATTTGGGCGCGATCGCCCTGGGCGATGCAAAAGGGAGCCACATCTAACGGTACCATTGATCCTCCGCTCACCATGACGCATTTGCCAAGCCGAACGAATTGGTGAATTCCGGTGCTGGCGCTGATAAAGCAATTGTCTCCAACCTCCACATGGCCGGCCAAAAGTGCGCCGTTCGCCAAGATCACGTTGTTTCCTATCCTGCAATCGTGAGCGATATGGGAGTAAGCCATGAAAAATCCGTTGTCGCCAATGGTGGTTACTCCCTGATCGAAAAGCGTTCCCCGATGAACGGTTACGCCTTCCCGGAAGGTGCAATTTTTTCCAGTGACAACTTTGGTTTTTTCCCCTTTATAACGGGTATGTTGGGGAGGGAGCCCAATCGACGCGAAAGGGAAAACCTGGCATCCCTCACCCATTTCTGTGAATTCAACGACGGAGTGGGGGCCAATGCGGCAGTTGTTGCCGATGACAACATCTTTTCCCACAATGGCAAATGGTTCAATGACGACGTTGGATCCAATCTTGGCGCCGGGATCAACAATTGCGGAGGGATGGATTTTTGGTTTATTCAACTTATTTATCCACTATGGCGAATGAGAAGACGGCTTCGGTGGCGGTTTCTCCGTCGACTTTCGCTATCCCTTGAGCTTTACCGGCTTTTGATCCCATCCGCAACATTTCGACATGCAGTTCCAGGACGTCGCCGGGGACGACCGGCCTTCTGAATTTTATTTCCTCCATTCCCATGAAGTAGGCCAGCTTATTTTTCATTCCTTCCATAGAAAACATTAGCGCGCAGGCCGTTTGAGCCAAGGCTTCCACAATTAAAACGCCCGGCATGATGGGCCTTCCGGGGAAATGCCCCTGGAAGAAATGCTCGTTGATAGTGACGCATTTCCGTCCGATCGCTTTTTTTCCCTCTTCGGAAATTTCAACCCGGTCAATTAAGAGAAAAGGATAACGGTGCGGGATGGTATCCATAATTTTTTGAGCATCCAAAATTTTAACGCCGCTTGGTTTAGTTTCTTCCATGGCTTTTTCTCCCTAGGTGGTAAGATTTTTCTGATTGAATATTTGACTTTTCAGCCAGCGGATACCGCGATAATGGCTGATTTTTCTTTAAGCATTTTTAAAAATCGGATGTTGTGGCCGTGGCCGCAGCGTTGGGCTGTTAATTTTCCTTTGAGGGAAGAGCCAAAGAGCATCAAATCTCCCATTAAATCGAGGAGTTTGTGCCGGGCGAATTCATTATCGAAACGAAGTTTTCCGTCGGTATTGTAGATTCCGGAATGCCCCACGACAATGGCGTTGTCAAGCGAGCCGCCCTTGGCGAGCCCTTTCTTCTTCAGGGCCTCAATTTCGAAATCAAAACAAAATGTCCGGGCGGGAGCGATTTGCTGGGAGTAATCATCTCCCCGACGGAAATTCATAACCTGTTCTTTGATGAGAGGATGAGAATAAATTACTTCGCAAACAATTTCTAAATTATTTCCGGGTTCCAGGCGGATGGCGGTTTGATTGGCCCGATATTCCACCGTTTTGGATACGGAAAAAAATCTTTTGGGCTCATTTTGATTTTCAATTCCCGCTTGTTGAAAAACTTCTACGAGAAACTTGGCGCTGCCGTCGCCCACCGGGGGTTCGTTATCGTCAAGTTCGATGAGAAGATTGTCGATTTCAAGGCCGAATAAGGCGGACAAAGTATGTTCAATTGTGTAAACCCGGACATCGTCCCGGCCGATAGTTGTTCCCCGAACCACATCCACCACGTTGGCGAGATTCGCCTCAATTTGGGGGTGTCCGGGAACATCCGTCCGGACGAATTTGATTCCAAAATTGGGCGGCGCGGGTTTGAAGGTAATTTGGCACTTCCGGCCAGTATGAAGCCCGATGCCCTGAAAAGAAGCTTCTTTCTTAATGGTTCGTTGGGGTTCAAATGCCATTGTTATTTAGTTACCTTATTTTTCTCTTAAAATTTTTTTTGAATAACTCAGGGAGTCGACGGATTAAGGCGAGCTGGCGAAAGGCTTCATGAATCGGCTGGGCGGGACTTCCGAATAATACGGCTCCGGGGGAAACGTCTTCTTTAATGCCTGATTGGGCGGCGATTTGGGCGCCTTTTCCAATTTTGACGTGATCCGCAACCCCAACCTGGCCCCCGAGGGCCACCCCTTCTTCAAGTTTGGATGAACCCGCAATTCCCACTTGAGCCACGAGAATTGAATTTGGGCCAATTTCAACATTGTGGGCGATTTGGACAAGGTTATCGATTTTGGTGCCTTGGCCAATTCTCGTCGCTCCCGCTGTGGCCCGGTCAATGGTTGTGCATGATCCGATTTCCACATCGTCTTCGATTATAACCGAACCGACCTGAGGGATTTTGTTATGTTTACCATGAGCGAAGAAAAACCCGAATCCATCGGATCCGATGACGGCACCGCTGTGAATAATACATCTCCGGCCGATTTGCACATCTTCGCGAATAACAACCTGAGGATAAATTTTCGTTCCCCGCCCGATTTTTGAGCGAGGGCCTACATAAACTTGAGCCTCCAGAACTGCATCATCTTCGATTTGAGCTTCTTCTTCAATGACGACAAAGGGCCCGATCCAAACGCCTTGGCCGATTTTGGCTTTTTCTGAAATTAGGGCGTGAGGGTGAATTCCCGTTTTCGGAGACCTTTTCTCCTTAGCTATGGTTTCCAAAATAAGGGCGAAAGCTTCCATGGGATTAGCCACCTCAATAAAATTTTTATTGCGGTTTAAATTGTCAATCATTCCCGGCCCAATTAGAATTCCCCCTGCCTTGGTGGCGTCCAGCAAATCCAATTTTTTGGTGTCGCGAAGGAAGGAGATGTCCGTTGCTCCCGCTTCTTCCAGACCGGCAGCTCCGGTGATTAAGCTAGAGCCGTTTCCGGTTAATTTTCCTTTTACCAGAAGGGCGATTTGTTCCAAATTAAAGTTCACTTTTAATAACCCCGCACTCGTTTTTGCAATTTTTCCGTCAAATCGATGTCGGCGGCGCCGTATAAAATGCTGGATTTATCGACCACCAGTGTCACCTGTTCATCTTCGGCCAACTCTTGAAGGGCCTCATAAATTTTGCCAAGAATAATTTGGGTTTGCTTTTTTTCAAACGCCGCCAGATCATCTTCCGCGGTTTGACGGGCGGTTTCGTATTCGGCCTGGAGGGTTTCCAAATCCTTTTTCATTTGGGTGATATTTTCAGGGTTTGACTGAACGGCCTCCCCATTGGCGGGCGCTGTGGAATTACTGGTGGATTCGTTTCCGGTGTTTTTTAAGCCCAGTATAGTGGCTTCGAGGACGGCCAGTTTTTGCTTAACTTCTTCAAGATTCCTTTCTTTAGCGGTCAAATCCTCACGCATTTTGTCCCTTTTTTTCATGTAGTCTTCCTTGGCGTCTTTTGTTTGAGGGTAGGTTTGAAAGATCCGTTCCATGTCGATGAATCCAATGCGGCCCCCGCCCGTTTCATTTCCCTGGGTTCCGGAAAGCGGGATTTCTAATGACCAAGCATTAACCGTAAAGATAAAAAAGATTCCGATTCCTAATTTTGCGAATGATTTCATCCTAGATCCCTCCTCCTCAAACTAAAAAATGTTGCCGATGGTGAAATAGGGCTGCAACCCAACAGGGTCTTTCCCTCGGAACGCATCCGCCGGCCTTGGATTAAGCGGGAAGGCGAAATCAAGCCGGATCGGAAAAACCGGAGTTTTGAACCGGAACCCGAATCCCGCCCCTGCTTTCATGCGCTTATCCTCGGTGCCTGTGGTTAAACGGATATCATCGGTGGAAAGCCAGTTGCCACCCACATCCAAGAAAAACGCCCCTTGAAAAATGGTTCGATTCCCTTCCTGGACGATTGGGAATTTGTATTCAGCGTTAAAAAGAGCATACATTCTGCCCGGCAATTCCCTGGCAATCAGGTTTCCGAATTGGTCTTTTTCAAAAACCCGGGGAAGAATGGAACTCTGATCATAACCCCGAACCGTGTCCACTCCCCCTAAATAAAATCGTTCCGATGAGGGGACGTCTCGTGAAGGGAAGAAATTATTTACCCAAGAAGCTCTGGCATTTAGAGAAAACACAAATTTCCAAAAAGTCGGGAAATACCAGGAAGAAGTGACTAAGGGCTTGTAATAATCTATGTCCCCTCCAAAGGGTCCTCCGGCCAATTCCACTGAGCCTGAATTGCGGCTTCCTTTGGTGGCATCAAACCAATTGTCCCTCGTATCCAAAACCAATTCTCCCAATAGACTGGATTTGATTTGAGAAATCGCATCAGTATTTTGCGCTTGCTCCAGTGGGACTCCAAACGTCGGAAATAAATCCTGCTTGATGCTGCTGTCGACATTAAATATTTCCGTCGTGTGGAGAGTATAGGTGAAATTTAAACCCAGATTGTCAGTCAATCTTGGTCCGAGTCGCAATGCGCCACCGCGCCTTTGCTCTCGGTAGGCGCTTCTTGTTCCGCCGTAATCCCTCCACCTGTTGGAGTTAAATAGATCGACCCCTCCCGACATTTTATATCCAAAGAGCCATGGATCGGTCCAGCTGATATTGAATACTTGTCGACGACCTCCAAATTCATAACTTGTATCGAGTCTCTGCGCCCGGCCGAAGAGGTTGTTATGCTGAACCGAGAGGGTGCCGACAAACCGATCGATACTGGAAAATCCCGCCCCGGCAGAAAGAATTCCGGGCTTGCCTTCTTTGACGGTGAAAATAATATCCGCCAGGTTTGGGCCCCGGGGCTGCTGCACATCGACTTGAACATCATCCAGGAAGCCCAGATTATAGATTTTTTCGACGGAGCGGCGGAGTTTTGTTGCCGAGAAGATATCGCCGGATTTGAGCAGGACTTCCCGTTTAAGGACATACTCTTTGGTATAGGTGTTTCCGTCGACGTAAATTCCATCCACATAAACAACCGAGCTTTCAGCAATTTGGATTTCAAAGTCTACCTTTCCAATTTCAGGTTTCCGTTCCGCGATCGGTTTTACCTCAGTCCGCAAGTAGCCTTTGTCGGCGTAAAGCGAGGAAATATTGCTGATTGACTCGTCTAATTTTTTTTGCTGGAAGAGCTCCTTCTTTTTAACAGTTACGGCCTTGCGAAGTTCTTTTTCGGAAAAAATGGTTTCCCCCGAAAAACTTACGGTTCCCACCGTATACCGGGGTCCTTCGGCGATGCTCATCTCAATGGTGGCCTCATTTCTTTCCGGATCAATCGATACTGTCGGGGTTGACACAATCATATCCAGGAAACCCCTATTTTTGTAAAAACTTTCGATTTTGCTTATGTCCTCATTCAGGACTTCGTTTTTAAACACTTTTTTTTGGCGGGTTTTCATGAGTTTCAGGATTTTTTTGGCGGGAAATTCCTTTATTCCCGCGATGGAGACCGACTTTACTTTTACCCGCTCCCCTTCGGTGATAAAAAAGGTGAGAATTAAATTATTTTTTTTGGCGTCCAAGGAGATGTAATGTTCAACCTTGGCGTTGGCGTATCCTTCGTCCCGGTAAAATTCAAGAATGGCCCGCTCATCAAGCCCCGCCTTAAACCGGTCATAGGGCAGCCCTTCCTCCGATTTAACCTTGTCTGAAAATTGGCTGGACTTTAATTTTCGGTTTCCCTTGTAATCAATGCGTTTAACGATGGGCCTTTCCACAACATTGAATATGACTTTGACTTTTTCATGCCCTTTAGAATCTCTTTTGCCGGTTGGCTCTATTTTGACTTCCGCATCATCAAAACTTCCCGTCTCGTAAAGAATCTTGACATCTTCCTGAAGTTTGTTTGGGTCGAGGATGGAATTTTTCCTGCTTTTAATTTTTTTCGCCAATCCCCCGGATTTATTGAGTTTATTCCCAATAAATTCAACTTCAGATATGACTTGGCTTCCGGCGTTTTCCGTCCCCTTAGTTGAATTCAAAACTTTTTCAGGTTCTTTCAAGGTTTCGGTTGACACCGTTTGGCCTGCCGAATTATTGGTTTTATCCGGTTCAGGGGATTTCTCCAAAGCGAAGCCTTTCACCAAGGCTAGAAGGAAGAGGATTGAGGCGAAACTTATTGCAAGATTGAGTTTTTGTTTCAAGGGTTGACTGACGGACCTTTTTAAGTTTGTTTTGGATAATTTCCGGAGTTGAAATTATTCCCCATTTTGGTGCGGTGATTATAACACAATTAAATAGTCAGCCCATGTTAATTTCCGGTTAAAAACAGCTCAAGAAATGAAGTTATTCTTTATTTTCGGTGGGTTTGGGTTCCGGTTCAAACTTGGGGGAAGAAGCGGGTTCGGGAGGAGGGCTCTCCTTGGGTTTGGATTTTTTAGGGAGGCCAAACCGCCACCATTTTTCAAGCATGGCTTTTCTTTCTGGATCTCGCCCCAGAGTTCTCTGGCTGTCCAATTCGCTGGTGGCCCGAAGAAATAAATTTTGATGCAATTGATAAGCCAGTTCCAGTTCGTGTTTAAAGTCCAGTTGGTTTTGATATTCATCGAACTTAAAACTGTAATCTGCGTATAAACCCCGGACAACCTCTTTTCCCAACTTTACTTTTGTTCCGCGGAGTGTTCTCCACCATTGATTGGCCGCCGGGTTGGCCGAGGTAGCCCCTTGTGACGGGCCTTGGGGAGAGGTGGCGGCCGGGTTGTCGGGGCTTATCTCCGGTGCTTGATAGGTCACCCGGATAGTGTCTACTAATCCGGTCCGCCTAGCAATCGTCCGGGCCAGTGGCGAAGTAAAGCTTGAGTCAAGGAGCTGGACGAGACTGGCTCTTAAAAATAGATCAACGTCTTGGTTTGTTTTCTGGTTTCCGGTTGGGTTGGGAATTATGGCTTGATCACCCAAAGAACTGGTGGGCGGAATTCCGAGGGCGAGGAGCACCGCTTTTTGACTGGGAAGCTCCGGATTATTTTTGGAGCGGAAACGGGGCTGGATTTCCCCGAACTGGGCCCTGTCCACATCCATGATGATGGTGTCAGAGACGCTGTTCCCCGAAACATCGAGGTAAGAGACATCCCTTTCGGCAGTGGCCGTGAGATAAACGAAAGTTTGAGATTTTTCTCCCTTTGTGATCTTGGGGGTCTCCGTAATTATTTCCAGGACAGCGTTGTTGATTTTAAATTCGTTTCCGGCGTAAACGATGGACCCTTGTTGAGAGGTTATTCGCCCGTTGATGTAAAGGTCAGATGAAGGCCCTTGAAAAAGAAGCGAGCCTTCTATCGAAGCAAAAACCAGGTCGTTTTCATATCTCGTCTTTTTTCCCGCTTGGAGAGTCAGATCCCATCCGACATTTCGGAAAATGTTTTGAAACCAGCGGCTAAAAGGAGTTTTTGATTGATTTTCTCCTTTTTTGGTTTTGACTTCGGGATAGGTGAATAACGCATTTTCAATTTCCACATCACCTTTAAGAATCGGAAGTTCCGCCGGCCCCGAAAGATTCGCGTTTATTTTCACCTCGCCTTTCGATACGCCGGCCAATTCCTTTTGAAATATATGGAGATGACCCAAAACCGGCCCTGGAGGAACGGTTAACTCGGGGACTTGAATGCTAATTCCCCTTGGCGACACCGTTTTCAAGGAAAGGTCGAACATTTTGGGATCCTTATCATCGAGGGAGACTTTTCCTCCTATGGCCAGTTCCCCGTTTCCAATTTGCGCGCGCGCCTCTTCAATTTTTATTTTGTTTTCTTCCACTTTTAGTTTAAACCGGCCATTTTTCAGAAGTGGAATGTAGGAATTTGTTTTTAGGTATGCGTCATTGGCTTCAAAAAATCCATTGGCGAGGAATTCTCCCTTTTCTTCCCCAAAATTGAGTTCCCCCTCAAAGGATCCTTTGGCCTTTTTGCAATCGTTCCACATGGATTCCAATATAGCCAGGTTCCCTTTGGTAATTTTCAAATTGATTGTGGGCGGCAGGGAGACGTTCTCCGGAAGAAAATCAGTTCCGAATCTGGCTTTCCCTGTAAGTTGGTATCCTTTTTTAGAATTTGCCGACAAGTCGGTGATTTCGGCGATTCCGTTTTTCAAAGAAAACTTAAAGCGGGCAGAATCAAGCGGGACGATCCCGAATGCCCCGTCTTTCCAAATAAATTTAGCTTCAATAATTGGATCTGGGGAACTCCCCAATCCGATTGCTTCAATGTCCATCAGTCCTTTAACATCGACCGGGAGATCAATTAAACCCATCACCGTATCGGCCTCGGTGTTTTTCGCCCTCAATTTATAATCCCAATGATACTTTCCGATGGCGCCATCGAGGAAAAACTTCTCCACTCCGTTTTCAGTTAAGGTGAATCTTTTGACATTGATGGCGGGAAAATCGGGATACTCGACAATTCCTGAAAGTTGCTGGTCTGATCCGTAAATAGGAGAAAAATTAATTTTCTCTCTTGTAACTGTCATGTGGGTAACATTCCCTTCGAGAGCAAATTGGTTCAGCCATAGCGGCCGGGCGAAAATATCCAACTCCACGGGGTTTTCCGGCCCCGGCAGCCATTTCCCCACCACCTCAAATTGACCGAATAAAGTAAGAATTCCTGATTTAATGTTTCTGGTTTCAACCAGTAGGCGCATGGTTCCCGACTTGGTCAGGTCTCTGAAAACCTTGCTCCCTTCCAGGATTTTGACATACCCCCCACCGCAATCAATCCGGATTCCCGAGACATCCCATTCATGGTTTTTCCATTTGACCGTCCCCGTAACATTTCCATCCCCGTCGAATGGCTCAAATCCTTTATGACGTCCCGCGAAAGTGAATTTAACGGTGCGGCTCCCCGATGGCCCCTCCACAACAAAAGTACTGTCTGTTTTTCCTTCCCATTTGACCGGCCAGTCGATGAAATGAAAAATGGTTTGAATTTCGAGGTTTGTCCCTGCTCCTTCCAAGTGCATAAAACCCTCTTCATCCAAGCGAACGAAACCGGTGGAGTAAACCGTTGCTCCATTTGGGAAGGCCGTTTTTAAAGCCTTGATGGTCACCGTTGAAGAATCGGCTTCCGCAATGAGCTGAGCCGAGAATGTTTCCTTCCTCCATTTGGTTATGGGGGCTTTGACAAAAAATTTGATTTTAGGATCGGAGAGGGAACCGAAAATATCCGCTTTGGCGCTAAAATTCCCTTTGGGCCAGTCGTCAAGGGTATCCTTTGGAAAAATCTGTGGGGCGATTTCTTCCAATTTAAAACCCTCAACCGAAAGCAGGCCTTTCATCTGTTGCGATGAAGACAAAATTTGGACATTTCCCTTAATTTTGTTTCCAAGATTAATTTCGCCGGACCATTTATCTCGATTCTTTTCCATTAATAACCGGCAATCGTAAAAGGAGAAGTCATTGATCCATAAGTTCGGGCCCCGGATGTCAGCTCTACCGGTTTTTTCTTTAAAATTGAATTCACCAGCCGCATGAATTTCACCGTCACAGGTTAATTTGGAATTTCCAACTTGGTGCAAATGGAAATCAGAATTGAATTTGAGGAGCGGGTCGTCTAGGTCAAAATTTCCTGAGCCCACGAGGGCGCGAGGCCCTTTCAATATTTTGAAGTTTTCAACTGTTATTTTATTTCCCCGCATTCGTGCTTCGAAATGGGCTTGGTCAAAGTTGGCGGGACCAATCTCACCCTCCGACCAAGTGGCGCTGGATACCCCGGTTAGGCTTGAGCCTTTGAACTTAACTTGGGCAAAACCCGAAATAAAACCTTTGGCGGGAAAAGTGGATTTAAAGAAATCCGTGAAAAGCCGGGGATTTGATTTATCCAGGGATAGATTGGCCTCCCCGGACCATTTCCCTTCATTGTTTTCAAGTGAGACTTCGCCCCTGTAGCCTCCGTCCAGTTGGACGTTTTTTAAGTTCAGGGTTTTTTGTGTCCAGGCCAAATCCATTGTTCCGTTCCAGGTGCCGCCTTCCGGGAGCAATTGCACGTTATTGATTAGAAGAGAAACATTCAGTTCGGGCTCGTATTTAATTCCGAAGATTTTTCCCGAGAAGTCCATTGAGCCGTTGATATCCGGGTATCGGGCCACGAGGGGCGGCCATATATCAGGCCTTATTTTGGTGCCGTTTATTGAATAATTAAATTTTCCTTGAGCCAAGTCGCTGTTGCCTCGGGCAGTTATCGCCGAGCCTTCGCCGAAGACAACTTTCAATGACTCAACTTCAATGCGGCTTTCGGTAAATGAGGCGTTCACCACCAGCGATTTGTCGACGGTGTCGATTTGAATCCTATCCGGTTTCAAAGTTATCCGCCCCTTGACGACTTCGTTTTTCCTGTTTCTCCCCCAGGTTAGATCGGCCAAATCGAAAACCCCGCCCAGTTCGGGTTCCATAGAGGGGGAAAGATGGAGGCGCAGTTTTGAAGCAAACTTTCCCTGAATGTTACTCCAACCGTTACATTGACCAAGTGTCTCCAAAGACAGGCCGTCCATAAGAACCAATAGTTCCCGGCCGAATTCGGGGTTTTTTTCAGTTCTGATTTTTATCCGGCCTCCGGAAAATTGCGCGTCGGCTTTTAACATTTCATCTTCATAGGCCACCGTTCCTATAAGCGGCGGGAGTTTGGCCGGCCCGTAAAGGGCATCAAGCTGATAGGTCCCTTCAATCTTTGGGTCCTTTAAGAGACCGGAGAGCGTTAATTCAAAATTGGAAGTCCCGGAAAGATTTTCGAGCGGCGATTTTGGATTGGTCAATTTTCTTAAGTTATCCAGCTTCCAATTCTGAGCACGGCACACCAACGCGTATTTCGGTTCTGTCCAGAGGTCCGTGATTTTCCCTTCCAAATCGATATTGTCATCAATCCTGATCCGATTGATCGAGACGCCTTCGTTGGTGGCTGAAATGGATGCGTCGATTTTTAGAGGGGTGCCTTCCGGAGTTTTTTGCCAATTCAAATCCTTGGAAGAGAGGGTCAAATTCCAATTGACGTCTTTAAGAGAATGGAAGGGCCCTTTTCCTTGGAACGATAAATCAGCTTGAAACTTGCCGCCTAGGTATCCTCGATTGTTTTCGTCCCATTTGAGGATTGAATAAATTGATTTGGCGGGGAAATTTCTTAATTCCCAATTTCCAGTCCAATCCTTCGCCCCCTTGGTACGGAGCCTGAACCGGCTTAAAACAGGCTCGCCGCCAAATACCTTGGCTTTAATATTAGAGTCGATTCCAAAGTTGCTTGACGAGAAAATTCCGTCTATCGAAGTCACCGGATAAATTTCGGAACCTTTTTTAAAATCAATCTCGGATTTTTTTATTCGGCAGCCGAAGGAAATCGGCAGAGGCGTTAGATCGATTATCGGGTTCCCTTGAGTTGAGGGAGATGGTGAATCAAGAGGGACGAGAAATTTCGCCTGTTCGATTTTTAACCAGAATAGTTTCCTATTTTGGGGCTTTATAGAAAAAAGAGCCCAGGGTTGAATGGAGAGATGAAGGGTTTTTATCTCTCCCGCGAAAGGGGATCTTACGGATATATTTTGAATGGCGAGGGATGTCAGCCAGCCCGGCGTAACCTTTTGAAAGGAAATTTGGTTGGAATAATTTTGAGAGAGTTTTTTAGCCAGCCACTCTGGCGCCCAGAGGTGTAGCCACAGTCCCCAGCCTGTCAGGACGAGAGCGGCCAATCCCCCCAAAATAATGAGTAGGGTTTTTGTGTTTTTTGCTAATTTTTTCACACATAATTTCGAGGACGGAAGCGGGCTCAAACCCCGGTTAGATCCTCAAAAATCAACTAATTATTGGCTTCTCACCGGCTTTTGAATGGGTGTGGGGCTAAAGATCAGCTTTTTCGCTTCGGGATCGTAATCCACGTAAACTTTTCCACCGGTAGATAGGCGTTTCGCCAATATTTCCTCAGCCATCGGGTCTTCCAATTCCCTTTGAATTGTGCGCAGGAGCGGCCTGGCCCCGTAATGAGGGTCAAAACCCGTTTCCACCAGATGCTCTTTGGCATCCTCGGTCAGTTCCGGCACGATGTCCTGGTTTTTCAGCTTGGCGTTAACCCGTTCCAGAATGAGTTCCAGAATTTTCTTGGCGTCTTCCTTGGTGAGAGAATGAAACACGATCAGGTTGTCGATCCGGTTCAAAAATTCCGGATTGAAATGGCGTTTTACTTCTTCCATGACGACGTCTTTCATGGTGTTGTAATCCCGGTCGACGTCTTCCACGGAGGCAAAGCCCAGAGCTTTTCCTTTCGATATCAAACGGGCCCCTACGTTTGAAGTCATGATGATGACCGTGTTTTTAAAGTTCACTTTATGCCCCAGATTATCGGTTAAAACTCCGTCATCCATAATTTGGAGAAGAATATTGAAGGTGTCCGGATGGGCTTTTTCAATTTCATCCAAAAGGACAACCGAGTACGGCTTTTTCCTCACCGCCTCCGTCAGTTGGCCCCCTTCTTCATAACCCACGTATCCGGGCGGGGCGCCAATGAGACGGGATACAGAGAATTTTTCCATATATTCTGACATGTCAATTCGAACCAGGGATTCTTCATTTCCGAATAGAAATTCGGCAAGGGCCCTGGCCAGTTCGGTTTTCCCAACCCCTGTGGGCCCCAGGAAAATGAAGCTTCCCACCGGTTTTTTGGGATCTTTAAGGCCTGTTCGGGAACGTCGGATGGCGAGCGCCACGTTTCGGATGGCCTCATCCTGTCCGATCACCCGTTTATGGAGTTCGTCTTCCATGTGCAGAAGCTTGTCGGATTCTTTTTCCGTAAGTTTTGTGACCGGAACCCCGGTCCACATGGATACAACGGTGGCAATATCTTCTTCGGTGATTTCCGGAATGGTTTCCTCGCGGCTGGCCCGCCATTTCTTTTTCGATTCCTCAAGAGCTTTCCGCATTTCCTTTTCCTGATCGCGGAGGCGCGCCGCCTTTTCGTATTCCTGGGAAGCGATCGCGGTGTCCTTCTGCTTGGTCATCTCTTCCAATTCCGCTTCCTTGTCTTTCAAACTTTTGGGCATCGAGGAAGTCTGTAACCGCGCCCTGCTCCCGGCTTCGTCAATTAAGTCAATGGCCTTGTCCGGCAGGAACCGGTCCGTTATGTAACGGTCGGCGAGTTCCGCGGCCGCTTTGAGGGCGTTGTCTTGATACTTGACCTTATGATGGCCTTCATATTTTTCCCTGAGTCCCACCAAAATTTTAACCGTGTCATCCACCGTGGGCGGATCGACGTGGATCGGCTGGAATCGGCGCTCCAGGGCGGCATCGTGTTCAATGTGCCGGCGATACTCATCTAGGGTTGTCGCCCCGATGCACTGGAGTTCCCCCCTCGCCAAGGCGGGTTTGAGCATATTGGAGGCGTCAATGGCCCCTTCCGCAGCTCCGGCACCTATGACCGTGTGAAGCTCGTCAATGAAAAGGATGATTTGATTTTTGGCCCGCCTGATTTCTTCCATGATGTTTTTCAAGCGCTGCTCAAATTCTCCGCGATATTTGGTCCCCGCCACTACAGCCGCAAGGTCCAGAGTCATCACTCTTTTCCCATGCAGAATTTCGGGGATGTCTCCTGTCGCGATTTTTTGGGCGAGGCCTTCGACAATCGCGGTTTTGCCGACGCCGGGATCGCCGATCAAGACGGGATTATTTTTTGTCCGCCGGGTTAAAATTTGAACCAGGCGGGAAATTTCTTCCTCGCGCCCGATAACGGGGTCGATTTTTTTCTCCTTGGCCAGTTGAGTCAGATCGCGGCCGAATTCATCCAAAGTTGGAGTTTTAGATTTGGATTTTCCGGTTGGAGCCCCGCCCCCTTGCGGTTGCTGCATTTGCTGGGGTTGTCCTTCGCCCAAAAGGGAAATGACCTCTTCCCGAACTATGTCCAGGCGGATCCCCAAGTTCTCCAGGACGCGGGCGGCCACGCCTTCCTCTTCTCGAATTAAACCCAGCAAAAGGTGTTCCGTTCCAACGTAGTTGTGGCCCATGTTTTGGGCTTCTTCGACTGCCAGTTCCAAAACCTTTTTGGCGCGAGGAGTGAACGGGATCTCTCCCAGAAGCATGACGTTGTCTCCCGTTCCCACGATTTTTTCAATCTCGTTCCGAACCCGTCTTAAGTCCACTCCCAAATTGGCCAAAACTTGAGCCGCGACTCCTTCTCCCAAGGCTATCAAGCCAAGAAGCAGGTGTTCTGTTCCGACATAATCGTGGTTGAGCCGCTTCGCTTCTTCCTGGGCGATTAAAATGACGCGTTGGGCTCTTTCCGTAAACCTATTGGACATTAATTATTTTCCTCCTTAAAACCGGTTTAGGCTGTTTCCGCCTATGATTATTATGTTTATCGGACACCTTGACAATAAAAATTTTACCTAATCGGCCATTTTTTGTCTTAAAAACTCTGCTCTCAATATATCGTCAGAAACCTGCCCGGCCTCCTCGCCAAATTTCAAACGCAGGTGTGCCGGCTGGATCAAGAATATCAAATTGGTCAATTCTTCAAGATTATAAGGCGTTTTAAATCCCAGCATCAAACCCAGTCTGATATTGGATAAATGGAGCATCCCTTCAAAAAGATTCAACAACCGGGCTGACCCAAGCGTTCCCAGAGATCGGTTGATAATATCCTCCGTTTGAATCTTCATTTTGGGTTGAAGCAAAGATTTTTGGCCTTTTTTTTCCTCGCCAGCGATGCTTTGAATTATTCTTCCGACTTTTTTGATCGTTTCTTCTTCCGAGATACCCAAGGTTTGGGTGTTTGAAACCTGATAAATGCTTCCCATGGGGCGGGTTCCTTCGCCATAAAAACCGCGGAGGATGAGCCTATGCCGCTGGCATTCATTGATGAGGGATTCCGTATTATTGGTGAGAGTAAGCGCGGGAAGGTGCATGAGACAGGAGGCCCTCATCCCGCTACCGATATTCGTGGGGCAGGCGGTGATAAAGCCGAATTCTTTGTCGAAACTTAACGGGAGGGTTTTGGAAAGGGAGGATTCAACTCCGGAGAGTGAATTCCAGGCTTTCTCCAGAGCCAACCCGGCTTCAAAAGCGGCGGCGCGGATGTGATCTTCCTCGTTGATCATGATGGCCAAACTTTCCCCGGTGGCGACAATAAGGCCTTTTTCCCCAGGATTTTTCGCGTGCTCATGAGAAATCAAGTGACGTTCCATTAGAAATTCTTTTTCCAAAGGGGCGAGCTGCGAAAGGAGAAAAGAGTGGCTGGTACTGAGTTCGGGCACTTTTTTTGCGGCCTCAAGCACAAGGTTGATGACTTTTTTCTGGATTGGGGCAGGGGCATTCTGGGGAAAAGGAATTCCTTGCAAGTTACGGGCGAGCCTCACCCGTGAAGAAAGTACGATGGCGTTTAAATCCGGACCTGGAGTTGTGATCCAGCTGGGCGGGGCCAAGGCCCATTTGGCGAAAGCAAACTCACCCATTTTTACCCTTTTCTAATTTTCGGATTTGATCCCGTAATTTGGCGGCATCTTCGTACCTTTCTTCCTTCACCGCTTTTTCCAAACGCTTTTGAAGCTGGGATTTGGATTCTTTGGGGATTTCCATCGCGGGAGCCTTCGCGCCCGTGTAAGTGATAGTGCCGTGAATTTTTTTCAATATATTTTTGGCTTGGCTCCGGAAATGTTTGTAGCAGTCGGGGCAGCCCATCAACCCCGTGGCCTGGAATTTTTCCCAGGTCCAGCGGCATTTGGGGCAGGGAGTACCAGCGATTTCAGTCAGCGAAGTTTTCGGGAGTTGCGATAAAACGGAGAATAACTGGTGTATCAACGGTGGCACGGACGGGAATTGGATGGTCGGGCCAAAGGGAAAAGGGCCGGCCAGTTTTTTGCCCATATCCGAAAACAGGAAGCCGCTTTCCTTCGCGCAGGATTCGCACAAATCGTGTTTGAAGGACTTGTTGTTGATGTGACCTTCGAAATGGAAGGTGGCTTCGTTTTTATTGCATCTGGAGCAAAGCATGGCGGGGATTACTTTCCGGCCTTGGCCTCTTGATAAATTAAGTCTTTGAACAGACCCAGAAGTTGCTGGGTGACGGGGCCCGGTTTACCCTTGCCGATTGGTTTCTGATCGATTTTGGTGACGGGAATTATTTCCGCGGCGGTGCCGGTGAAAAAAACTTCGTCGGCCTTAAGGAGTTCGGCCGGCTTAAAAAGAGTTTCTTTGAGCTGGTAGTCGGTTTTTTGCGTCACAATTTCCATGACCGCTCCCCTGGTGATTCCCTCCAGAAGGCCCGCTTCCACGGGAGGAGTAACGATCGATTTGCCGGTGACATAAAAAATATTGTCCCCGGAGCATTCCGCGACAAATCCCTGGGAGTTCAGCATGATGGCTTCCTGGACATTTTTTTTGCCCGCTTCGATTTTGGCCAAAATCAAGTTCAGGTAATTCATTGATTTAATGGTGGGATCAAGTGCCGCCCCGCTGATCCTTTGCACGGACACGATTGCGGCCGCGAGGCCCTCCTCGTAATATTTTCTTGGATAAAGCGCCAGTTTGTCGGCGATTATGACCACGCTTGGGCTGGGGCAGGCCCTTGTGTCCAGTCCCAAATCGCCCACGCCCCGCGTGACCAACAAGCGGATGTAAGCGTCCGACAAATTATTTTGGGCGAGGGCTTCCTTAACGAGTTTCTCCATTTCATCTTGTGGAATTGGGATTTTAAGTTCGATTTTTTGGGCTGACTTGTAGAGTCTCTCCAGGTGTTTCCGGAGGCGGAAAACGGTGCCCTGATAGGCGCGGATCCCTTCGAAGACGCCGTCCCCGTATAAGACCCCGTGATCGAAAACGGAAAGCTTCGCCTCCGCCTGGGGGAGCCACTTCCCATCGATGTAGATTTTGTTCTCAGTCATTTCCTTTCCTTGAGGATTCCGTCGGAGAGATGATAGGACAAACTGGCATGCCTGGCTAGCGATTCATTGTGCGTGGCGATGATGGCGGCCAGGTTTTCGTTGCGGACCTCATCCATTATTAAATTCCAGACTTCCTCCGCTGTTTTTTGGTCGAGATTCCCCGTGGGCTCGTCGCAAAGCAGGATTTTCGGCTTGCGGATGAGGGCGCGGGCTAGGGCGACGCGCTGTTGTTCTCCTCCCGAGAGCTGGTTCGGGCGGTGGTGAAGTCTTCTTCCCACGCCGAGGCGCCGCAAAATATCTTCCGCGTTTTTCCCGGCGATTCTTAAATCATCCCCGGCCAGCCGGGCCGGGATGAGTGTGTTTTCCAGCGAATCGAACTCGGGCAGCAAATAATGAAATTGGAAGAGAAAGCCGATGGTGTCCAGCCTTTCGCGAGCGCGCTCCTTTTCGGAGAGATTGCGCGCGGTCCGGCCGAGCAGGTTGATGTGCCCCCCCGTTGGTTTTTCCATCAGGCCGGCGATGTGAAGGAGCGTCGATTTTCCCGCTCCGGAAGGGCCCATGATGGCCAGAGTCCGACCGCTTTCAAGAGAGAAACTGATGTCCCTCAAAATTTCGAGGGGCCCGAAATTTTTGGATATGTTTTTTAATTCAAGAACCGGTGTCATATTTTTATTGTCATTGCGAGGACCCGCCTAGGCGGGGACGAAGCAATCCCATAAATTGGAAAAATGCGTCATTCCCGCGAAAGCGGGAATCCAGTTCGTAAACCTTTTGTCGATGAAGACTGGATTCCCGATAGAGACATTCGGGAATGACGGCATTATTAACCATATCTGATTGCGTCCAGCGGGTCTTGCTTGGAGGCCCGCCAGGCGGGATATAGCGACGCCAGAATTATTATGGCCACGGCGAGCCCGACCACTGAAATAATGTCGGTGAAATCCAGCCGGATGGGAACATGATCGATGTAGTAGACATCCGCCGGAAGCCGGATAAAGTTCGTTTTCGCCAAAAGCAGCGATCCGCCAATTCCAATAAAGACGCCTATCACGCACCCGATGAAACCCATTAAAAACCCCTGCAGGAGAAAAATATTGTGAATGGTGCGTGGGGTGGCTCCCATGGCGCGCAAAATCCCGATGTCCTTCGTTTTCTGGATGGTTTTGAGCAGCAGGTTGCTCACGATCATGAAGGCCGCCACCAGCGTGATGAGCGCCTGAACGAGAAACATTACCGTTTTTTCCAGTTTCAGGGCCGCGAATAAATTTTTGTTTAAGGCGAGCCACGACCTGACCCAATAGACGCCGTTTAAATCCATCTGCAGAAACTTCGCGGCTTTGTCGACCCCTTCGGGATTTTTCAGACGGACCCCGATTCCGGACACCATCCCGTCCATTCCAAACAGCTTTTGCGCGGATGGAATGTCCGTGTAGGCAATGACTGAGTCATAATCATAAAGGCCCGTTTCGATATAGCCGCTCACGATAAATTGGTGCGCCCTGGGCAGAGTAAAGGAAGTGATGTCCAAAGAGCCCGGGGTGATGGTCCAAACCTTGTCGCCGGTTCGGGCCCCCAGTTTCCGGGCGAGCTCCTGGCCCAAAAAAACCCGCCGGATTTCTCCGCCTTTTGAAATTTTGACGGTTTTTAAATCCGGCCATTTCCCCTCGGTTAAACGCCCCGCGAGATTGGCAATCAACGGTTCCTTTTCGGGATCAACTCCTTTGATGCTGGCGCCTGAGGTTTGGGGTCCGCGGCCAATTAGGACTTCCCCGGATATAAAGGGCGACCAGCTTTGAATGGCAAGGTTTTTGTCGAGTTTTTCTTTAAGCGTGGAGCTATTGGGGTTGATTTCTCCGATGGGTGAAGTTATATAAAGATGGGGATTCACTCCCAGCATTTTTGTTTGAATGTCTTCTCTAAACCCCGTCATGATGGCGAGCGTTATAATGAGAGCCGCCACGCCCAACGCCACGCTGCCGATGGGAATACCGCTGAGGAGCGCGCTCCATATTCCATGGCGATGATCCCAAAAGTATCGACGGGCGAGGTACAATTCTGCGGGCATTTTTAACTTTGGGGGCGGAGGAGCGGGAAAAGGATGACTTCGCGAATCGATTCGGTCCCGGTGAGGACCATGGTCAGCCGGTCGATTCCAATCCCGAGACCCCCCGCGGGAGGCAATCCGAATTCAAGGGCCCGGATAAAATCTTCATCCACCGGCATGGCCTCTTCGTCGCCGGCCTTCCTTTTAGCAAGTTCTTCCTTGAATCGCCGGGCTTGTTCGTCGGGATCGTTCTGCTCGGTGTAGGCGTTCGCGACTTCCTCTTTGGCGAGAAATAATTCAAATCGATCGGTGAGCAGGGGTTCCTTCGGTTTTTGTTTGGCGAGCGGGGAGAAGACCGCCGGATAATCTAAAACAAAATTCGGCGTTTTGAGATGGATCAGGATCCTCTCGTCGAAAATCATATCGAAACATTTCCGGTCAGTGGCCCCTTTGGGAACGGTGAGCCCTTTATCTTCGGCCGCTTCCCGCCACTTGTTGGTGCGGCAAAGTTCAAGGAGGTCGAGCTTGAGGTGGGTTTTAAATAATTCAACCAGGGACGATCGGGCGAAGGGCTCTTTCAAAATGCATTTTTCCTGGCGGTAGGTGGTTTCTTCAATGCCCAGGGCGGCGGCAGAGTCCTTAATCAGTTTTTCGGCGAGATCTATCATGGTTTCGACGTTTCCGAAAGCTTCGTAGGCTTCAAGAATCGTGAATTCAGGATTGTGACGGGTGTCAATTCCCTCGTTCCGGAAGGCCCGGCCGATTTCATAAACCTTTTCCATTCCCCCCACCAAAAGCCTTTTAAGGTAAAGCTCCGGGGCGACTCTCAGGTACAAATCGAGATCAAGCGCCTCGTGATGGGTGACGAAGGGTTTGGCCGCCGCTCCGCCCGGAACGGATTGCATCATCGGCGTTTCGACTTCAATGAAACCCATCGCATCCAAACTTTTCCTCATGGTGGAAATTATTTTGGAGCGGGCAAGAAATCTGTTCCGGCTTTCCTCGTTGGTGCCCAGATCCAGTTCCCGCTGGCGGCTCCGGGTTTCAATGTCGGTCACGCCGTGAAACTTTTCCGGCCAGGGCCGGAGGGCTTTCGACAAAATTTCAAAATTTTTCAGTTGAAGCGAAAGCTCTCCCGTTTTTGTTCGGCAGATTTGGCCCGTCAGCCCGAGGATATCTCCGATGTCGGCGTCTTTGATGAATTGCTGATAGAGTTCGGGCCCGATGTCCTGCTGGTTGATTTTGACCTGCAGTTTTCCCGTTCGATCATGAATGTGGGCGAAGCAAATTTTCCCGAGGTCCCGGCGGGTCAGCATCCGGCCCGCTAAATTGACGGTCTCTTTGGAAAGTTCCAGGCCGTTTTCTCCCGGCTTCACAATAATTGGCCCGAATTTTGTTTGGATTTCGGCCAGGCTCATCGTGCGTTCAAAGCGGCGGCCGTAAACGGTTTTCCCTTGGGCTTTGAGCTGGTCCTTCTTTTCCCGCCGCTGTTGAATGATCTGTTCAACGGGAGGGGCTTTTTCCGGAGGAGTTGGGGAGGTCGGTTTGGTCATATAAGAAGAGAAAAAATTTCCGGCATTTCCAGAAATTACTTTTTGGGCGCCAGCGATTCCTTGATTTTTTGCCTTAATGTTTTGGGATCAAATGGTTTTTCGATGTAGGCGGTGACGTTAGAAGCCACGGCGAAGACGTCTCTCAATTGGCCTTTGGCGGTCAAAATGACGATGGGGATGGTTTTGGTCTTGGGGTTTTCCAAAAGTCTTGTCTGAACTGTGTAGCCGTCCATTTCCGGCATCATAACGTCAAGGAGTATCAGATCGGGGGTTTCTTGTTCGATTTTCTCCATGGCTTCCCGGCCGTTCGCCGCGGTTACGATGGTGTAACCGTCTTTTTGCAATAGAAAAGAAAGGAGTTCAACAACGTCTTTTTCGTCATCCACGACTAAAATTTTCGCCACACGCGCCTCCCTGTTTATTTTTGGATACTAGCATCTTTTTTTGTGGCCTTCCAATCCAGGAAGGCTTTAATGAACGGATCCAGTTCTCCGTCCATCACCGCCTGAACGTTGCCGGTTTCATGATCCGTTCTTAAATCTTTAACGAGCTGGTAGGGCATGAACACGTAGGAGCGGATTTGATTTCCCCAGGCGATGTCCCCCTTTTCGTCGTAATGTTTTTCTATGGCGGTCCGTTTTTTCTCTTCCTCCAGCTCGAATAATTTGGCCTTCAAAATTTTCATCGCGAGGACCCGGTTCTTTATCTGCGATCTTTCCTTCTGGCAGGCGACGACGATTCCGCTTGGGGTGTGAGTTATTCTGACGGCGGATTCCGTCTTGTTCACGTGCTGGCCGCCGGCGCCGGAGGAGCGGTAAGTGTCGATCCTCAAATCCGATTCGTTGATCTGAATTTCAATTTCTTCCTCGATTTCGGGCAAAACGTCGCTGGCGGCGAAGGAGGTGTGTCGGCGGGCGTTCGAGTCAAAGGGAGAAATTCGGACCAGTCGGTGGACTCCCGCTTCGCCTTTCAGGAGCCCGAAGGCGTACGGACCTTTTACCAGAACAGTGACGCTTTTAATCCCCGCCTCTTCTCCGAGCAGGATGTCGGTGATTTCAAAAGAGAATCCCTTTCTTTCCGCCCAGCGGTTGTACATGCGAAAAAGCATGTCGGTCCAGTCGCAGGCTTCCGTGCCGCCCGCCCCGGAATGAATGGTCAAGATGGCGTCGGCGTTGTCGTGAGGGCCGGATAATAGCGCGCGCAATTCAAGTTGCCGGAGCTCCTCAAGAATTTTGTCGACGCCTTTGGCGACTTCCTCTTCTTCTTTCAGATCGCCGGCTTCTTCGGCGAGATCGAGGTGGGCGGTTAAGTCCTGGTGGGCCTTTTCCAAGTCGTTCCAAATCCGGATGGAGTCTTTCGCGGCTTCAAGCTCCCTCATGACGGGGCGCGCGCGTTGAGGGTCCTGCCAAAAATCGGCGGCGGAGGCCTTTAATTCAAGTTCTTGGACTTTTTCCTTTTTGCCGGCGATGTCAAAGAAACCTCCCCAAATCGGCCGTTTTCTGGGCGATATTTTGCAGTTTTTCCCTCAATTCTTTGGACATAACGGGCGAAGTATATCAAACGAAGTTCAATTCCGTCATTCCTGCGTCCCGCTTCAATAAATTTATTATGGACGGGACGTCCCTAAGCCTTGATGGGATGAAAGCAGGAATCTATGGATTCCCGCTAGAGACATGCGGGAATGACGAATCCTTTTGAATTGTCGACGTGTTTTTTCTTAATAAGAACTTAACCCAATCTAAATGAGTTCTTAAGCCCCTTCCTTATATATAGGTAAGTAAGTATGAGCCTAACCATTAGAAAAATCGTAGCGATAATCCTGACGGTAATTTACACCACCACCCAGGTTGTTTTGAACTCTCTGGCTGAGTCTTCTCTTTGGCAGGACAGGCGAAACGCGCTGGCCGCGCGCAAAGCCGCGCAAGAAAGGCCCATGCTGGCGTCATTGCCTTCAACGCTGAATTCGGCTTCCCTTTTTCAGCAACTTCCCTCCGTTTCTCGAAACCTCGTGTGCCAGAACCATTTGATGTCCGTTCGCCGTAACAATTTTGGGACGCTCTCCAGGAAGCTCGATGAACTCATCGCCTCAATTCCTGTCCGATACGGGCGGATTCAAGACGTATATTTTTCCGGTGATGAATCCAAACCTGCCGCGCTCCTCATTCAGGATGTCCACTTGAATCCGGAAGCCCAGAAAAACATCGCCGGTATTCTTCAAACTTTGATAGACGAAAAGAAGGCCGGTTGGGTGGGCGTGGAGGGCGCATTTAACCGGTTTGATTTCTCCCGCTTTCGCGCTTTCCCGGACAAAAACATCACCAAGGAGGTGGCCGACGCTTATCTGGAGAAAAACATGTTGGCCGCTCCCTCCTATGTCGGAATAACCAGTTCCGCGACCCCTCCCCTTTTCACGGGGGTGGACGACAAAACCCATTACGAGGCCAACGTCCGGGCCTATCTTTCTTCCCGGAATTTGAAAGAAGGGATATCCCGGAAAATTGAAGAAAGCGAACGGGCGCTTGCCGAATCCAAGAATAAAGTTTTCTCGAAAGACCTCGCGGCCTTCGACAATTTGCGCACCGCCTACCAGAAAGGCCAAATCGGCTTGGGCGCCTATGTTCGACGCCTAGTCATTCCTGCGAAAGCAGGAATCCATTCTTCGTCATTCCTGCGAAAGCAGGAATCTATGGATTCCCGATTAAGACCCCCGATACAGACATTCAAGGGCAGGCATTCGGGAAAGACGGATGGAATGGATTCCTGCCTTCGCGGGAATGACGATTCCGTTCTGTCCGATTTTCTGGAAGCCTATGAAATGGAATCTTCCCTTGATTTTGCCCGGGTGGAAAATGAACGCCGGGTTGTGATTGAAAATCTGACCCGAGTGCTGAATGAGAAAGAATTGTCGCTGCTTGTGGCGCAGAGCCTCGCCTACCGGACGGGCGAAATCGGTATTGGGGATTATTATCAAGGCATCAAAAATCTGTGCGCAAGCAAGGGAGTGAAACTCTCCGCCACCCCTGCTTTTGAAAAGTATATCCGCTACGTTCTCCTTTCCGACGGGATTAAGCCGGAGAAGTTGTTCGACTCCGTTGAAAAACTGGAGCAAGCTATTACGGATCAGTTGGCCCGAACTCCGGAAGAAATAGATTTGGTTAGCAGAAGTGAACACCTCGCCTTAACCGGTAAATTGATTGAGTTCGCCCTGACGCCGAAGGAGTGGGAGAAATACAAAAAAACAGTACCGAGTGCCTCCGCCCTTGGCCTCACGCGCAAAGCGGGGGAGGGTTGGGGAGGGGGTCTCGGTACTCGGTACTCGGCACTCAGTACTTCTTTGTCTTCTTTCGAATCCTTCTACCGCGAGGCCGAAATCCGCAGCCATTCGATGGTCGACAATTTGCTTTCTTCTCCCGACTCCCGACTATCAACTTTCGTTTTGGTCTCAGGTGGTTTCCACACTCCTGAAATCGCCCAACTGTTTAAAGAAAAGAAAATTTCCTATGTCGTCGTTTCTCCAAATATCACCAAGGTCGAAGACGGAACTGGAACTTCCTACCTCTCCGTTTTCGCCCGGGAAAAAACGCCGCTGGACCGGCTGTTCGCCGGGGAGAAACTTTTTCTGAGCCCCTTTCAAGCAAACATAACATTCCCTGGAACAGAGACAAAGCTAACCGCGGAAGCAGCCTATACAACTCATAGGGAAAACCCGAATTCCCCCCTTCCCGAAGGGATCTCCGTCGTCGAAATCTCCAGGGGTCTCTACAAAATCGTCGTCGACCGGATCACGCTATTCATCTCCACCGTTAAAACAAGAGTTGGGCGTGTCCTTGGGGAAACCGCTTTGGGTGACGGAAAATACGTGATACCGGCCATCGGTCTTTTGTCAGTCCTCCTTTTCTTAATCATTTGGAAAAATCATTTCGCCATTGAGGCCGGCAGGAGAATTTTTGGCCTTTTGGTTCAGCTAAAAATTGGCCTGATCCAAAACCCCGCTCTTGGCATCGCTCCCCTTATTCTCGCCTTTGGGGTTCTGGTTATTTTCTTTCTCTTGGCGGTGGAGAGAACCATTGCCAAAACCAACCGTTGGGGCCTCGTTTTTTCCACGGGTCTGATTCTCCCCCCTTCTTTGGCGCCTCATGCTCCAGTCCCTGTTCCACCAGTCATCATAAACCCTGGCAAAAAAAGTCTCCCCCAGACTGTTTCGCAAAAGGGCATGCGGCTGTTGGCTGAATCCGACGATGGATTCAAAGTTCTCAAAGTCGAAGACCTCCAACAATCAGATTCGTTTGATGCACTCGCCGCGCAACTGGCTGAAATCCGTTTTCGGGCTTTTAATTTGGCCGATCGGTTGGACCGGACTTCAGAAAAATGGACAGCCGAAATCAATGCTTGGAAAGACACTCTCAAGGAGAAAAATCTTGAGCTCTTTCTTTTGTTGGATGCCAGAGGTCGAGTTAAAGGGTTTATTGAGGCTAACCGCCAGTCTTCAACAGTTTCCTATCTTCACCATTTGGCGCTTGATTTGGACCAGATTAGGAACGGGAAACATCGGGGTTCCTTTTTATTCCGGACTTGGCTGAACGAACTCGGAAAGGAAGATATTACTGAAGCTCACTGGAAAGCCTCGGACAACGCTCCGAGTTTCTACCATTCCATGTTAACGGATTTGGGGGTGGATTATCAAACTTCAAATCTCGATTACTTTAACGTTTACCCTCAAACCCTGAGCGCGCTTGACCCAAACGCCGAACCGCAGAAAGGATTTTTGGCCGATTTAAAAAAGGCGGAAGAAGACGTTGATAAATTAATGAAGGGCCTTCCCGATGGAGATTATATTCTCCACCCCAACGGTTCAGATGCGCTCCCATTTAACGTTTCTAAAGGGCGTTGGAACTACACCGGAACCTCCTCCGATTTCAAAAACGCCAGCCGGGAAAAAAGGATGGACGTTGTTCGCAGCGTTCTCCTTTTCAATCAAGGCGCCTTCCTCGAATCCCTCGGCACGAACGAAGTCATTTTTGAAGGAACTCACCTCCAAGACAAAAAGAGGGCTCTCTTACCCCGGAGCCTGGAATCCGCGCCGGTTCATCGCGGCGCGGAGGTGGCTGAACAAAATCTCGCTTCCGGTCGATTATCGCGTCGCGGTTTCCTGGTCGGGTCTGTGGTCGGAATCGGCGGAACTCTTGAATTTTTGCGGGCGTGGTTTTTCCCGAAATTAAGTTTGGCGGAATACGGGCAAAGAAAAGCATGGTGGTTTGAAAACTCTCTGTTGATCCCAATCGGCGGGATCGTTTTCCTTATCCTGATTCCTTTTGTGGGCCCGGCGGTTTTTGCATTGCAAATCACCCACGCCATTGCCTGGGGAATTTTCTTCGGTGCTCACGCGATAGATTTCCTTCTCAATTATTGGCGGCCTGTTGGTCAGCGGGCGCCCCCTCAGAACATCGGTTGGGCTTTAATCATTGCCCTTGCAAACGGAACTATTGGTTATGGATTAATATCTCTTTCCCCGCTTTTACTCTTTGTTGTTTTTCCTCTCGGAATCGCCATCCATTGGGCAGTAAATAATTTAGCTGCGCCAAATTTTGAGAAGACAATTGTGTTGGCAATGACTTCCGAACAGAAAAAAGAAGGAAAAAGTAGATTACAGCGGATCATCTCCGCCCTGAGACTGAAAAATGATTCGGAAATGGAAAAAGTCGATGAAGCAAGTCTGTCCCGGCGAAGAATGGAAAGCTGGGAAGCGCTGTTTTTCAAACTTCGCTTTCTCCGGGAAAGGAACGCCATATTAGGGCGCGCGAACCCCTTCAATATCGAAGTCCAGGAAATTTTCCAAAAAATGGTGTCTGAGCTGAAACGCCAGGGAAAACTTGCGCCGAACAGAGATTTGAAATTGGTGATCTTCGACTCCGACACAATGGACGCTCATTATCGAATTAACACGGACTATATTTTCCTCTCCGTTGGAATAGTCCAGATGCTGGACGACTATTTATTGACTCACGGAAAATCGGGGGTGACGAGAGATCATATCGCCTCCATTTTAGGCCACGAAATCCAGCATGCCATGCAAAATTTCGAAGCATCGAAGGAAGGGTATATTCAAAAAAAGGGAAATATCCGAAAAAAAGAATATGACGCCGACAAGGAGTCCTTGTTTATTTCAGATGCGGCCGGTTTCAACCCCGAAGCCTTTTTGGATATTTTTGACTTTTTTGAATTTGCCGATGGTAATCCCGGATGGCAAGTGAAGATCAACCGCGCTTTTGGAGACCACCCTTTGACCAAGGATCGAAAAAATGCGCTCTCCGCCGTCCTCCAGGATAAGAACGTTTTCTTGAAAAATATGGGCAAAGATTTTCAGGCCCTGGCTAATAGGGTTAGCCCTGATGATCTTTTGTCCCGGATTGGAAGAATTCAGGATGGCCAGGAATTGGAAACTCTTGAGGCGGATCTCCATGACATCCTGTCTATACTTTATATTTGTAAGAACACGGATTTTATCGATCGATCTGGAAAAGGTAAATTTCTATTTCCTAATGATGCGCGGCGGCTTTTGGACTCTCCCAATTTATTTCTCCGATTAAGAGAAGATATCGAAAGAAGATATCCCGGATTCTCCCCCGCCCAGCAGGATGTTTTGTTCTACGCTCACTACGGCTTTTTATTGCCGGATACTCAAATTGGGTCCTACCAAGTGTCGCAGAAGCAACTGTTTGAATCGATGTTGACTTTTCTTAGCGGGGAGGAAATAGAGGCTATCTATTTAACTTTGAGCAAGAATCCTCCCATTTTCGTTTATGAATCCGATATTGAAGGCAACGGTCTCTATGCGTCGTATTTCCAGGATCACGTTCGGAAGAAATATTTCGAGGCCTTGAGCGAAGTTATGTCCAAATTGTTCGAGAGAACCGGCCGAAAATCAGGTCTCGTGGGCATGGGGGAATTTATAAAGGTCATGCGTTACTACTACGAAATTCCCGATGTTTTTGAAAATCCTAGTTTTGGGGGGTTCTGGGTCACCTTCGCTCGAAAAATATTCATGGAGATTCAAAGTCCCGGCCAATTAATGGAATTAGTCCGCGCCGTTGAGGAGGAATTTCGAGGAGAACCCACATCCGGACCTCTCTTCGCCGATAGATTTCTCAAAGAGCTTATTCACTTCATTCCCGCCTTTGTCTCGTTAAATTTTCCCTCTCAAATGGAGATAATCGATCTTTTGGCTCCTGATAAGGGAAAATTTAAAAATCGCATTCTTCGAGAGTATTGGGACTCCCAAAAGGACAATCTTCAAAAACTACCCCCGGCCGATTTGGAAATCGCTTTAAGGGAAATAATGAAAAGGATTGATTTGTCTTCCGCGGAAAGTGACGAGGGGTTGTTTTTTGATGATACCGGAATTGATGTCGATTATCTCGGCCCGAAAGGAATTCGCGAGGTCCGGCAGAGGAAGGCACTTTACGGAGAATTGAGCAAAATCTTGGCCGAATGCCTCCGTCGTCGAGAGACGGACAAATCTCTTACCGCGGAGGCTGTAGTTCGTCAAATAACCGGCTTGATAGACGCCAATATTTTGCTTGATTTCCAGGACGTAATGCGACTATATGGACAAATTTTGGAAGAAGCAGATCCGTCCGCTTATCTATTAATTGCAAATAAAATCAGGGATTTCATCGAACGCAATGGGCTCCGAATTAAAGAAAATGACTCTTCTAATTCGAATAACCATCGGATTGCAGAATATCATGACACCCTTTTGCTGGCCTATTTCTTCAAGATTCAGGGCGTTCCCTTTTCCTTTTTCCAATCCATAAACCAGTCTTCCATTGAGGGCTTTATAACCGATTCCCGCGGAAGGAAGACCCGAGGAAATGATTATGGGGTTTTCCAAAAAATTCCTTTATGCCTTGAAATTATAGATGCGGCGGATTTGACTGGAAAAGCCGTCTACCGGAATGGCTCCCTAATCAGCCGTCCTTCGAATCAATTGCATTTCCATCGAGGCTGGACCTTCGACATCAACGCCGCGTTGAATAGTTTGCTGAAAAAATTAAATTTCAAAACAAATGTTTCTCACCTGAAGACCTTGTGTGACGGAGTTTTGGAGGGCCCGGCCCTCAGCGAATGGATGTCTGTTTTTTATCCCTACACTCAATTCAAGGGCGATGATGTTTTGGAAATAATCGAATTCCTTTCGGCTGGAGTCGGTCAGGACAATAACCCTGTCGTCAGAGGCTCCGCGGCCGATAATCCACTTTCCCTCGTAAAGACGGTGAGGTCCTTATTGATTCACGGGGGACGATCTATGGCAAACGTTGGCGAAAGGAGGGATCTCGCCATCGGACTTGAACTTTGGGGCCGCAGAGATTATAGAGTTAATTCTTTCAAAACTTTACAACGGCTATTGCAAGAACTGGACGTTCATTTCCCAAATAAGTCGCCGCTGAAAATGATGGAGGCCGAAAAGATTTTGATAGCTCTAATAAGTTATGTTACCGGAAGGCCTTATTCCAAGCGGGAAATCCAATTCAATTATGAGTGGAATGGGTCAATAAAAAAGGTCACTTATGAAGGGTTTGTATTAGATTCAATTTCCTTGGACTACCCGCCTTCCGAAAGCGAGAGCGCCTTTCTTTTGAGGAGTTTCGAATTGCTTTTTTCATACCTATCAAGGGAAGAGCAACTGCAATACTCAAAAGTAATTTACCGGATGCTGAAAAATAATTTCCGATTATCCTGTTTTCGGGACATTGATTCACATTTGGAACTCTTGGATTTGCTGTTTCCCCTTCCTTCACCGGCCAAAGACGAATTCATTCATAGCATTATGGAGGAAAACGATATTTCTGTCGATGAATATCAGACGGCCGTTAAAAAAACCACTCGCTTTGCTTTTCAGGATGAAACCCAGGCCATGAACAAGGCCGTTTTTGGCTTGGAAGCCCTGCGCGCTGCTGCGGCCGGGGCCGGCCGGGAAGAACGGAAAAAACTTCTTCTCTGGCTAGTCACGGGAGATAAAAATTTCAAACCTCAAAATGTATTGGACATCGAAAGAGACAATAATGCCTCCGCAGACGAAATGCTTGTTTGGTTCAAGACTTTAACCCCTTCCGAGAGGAAGGAATTCCTGGAAGAAATTTTAAAAGGTGAAAAAGGCCTGTTTGAAGTGGACTATCGGTCCAGCGTTCGGAAAGGATTTTTATCCAGTGTGGTGGCTCCCCGGATCTGGAATCAAATTCAAAGTCAATTTGACACCCAGACACAGGAAAATCGGTTAAAAGAGGAATTTGTAGGTTTTTTCTTCCGGTTATTAGCCTATTCCGAGCAAGGGCGGATCGATTGGAATTGGAAGGAGTTGAAGAAAACTTATCCCTTCCTAAGCGATATGCAAAAAGAGGCCGCAGTCAAAATTGCCGGAGCGTATCGGGAAAAAATGGAAAAGCTGGTTGCCGCCATGGTCGATCAGGAGATTGCGAAACGGATGACTGGCCTGCCGGGCGTCGATGGCCGCGAAATTGATCTGGAAAGATTTCGAAAAGTCATTATTGGATTTCTGGGGAATCTCCCTGCATATAATATTGACGACAATGAGTTGGAAGAAAAATTATTAAGACATATTTTGTCCGACTTGGACGAAGTGGCTGGGACTCTTATTGGGCACGAAGTGATGTTGCGTGATGATGAAAATCTGACGGCCAATTTGGGAGGAGATCTCGTCGACCACTTCAGAGTGGTTATTAAGGAAATCGCGCAAAATGTTAGGGAGGTCAACTTAGGAGCTGAGGCGGCATTTAATGCCCTTGGGTTAAAGGCGGAGAGCAACAATTATAACCGAGAAGAAAAATTCAAAGCGGAAAAAGATCTATCCGAGGCTTTGGCGAGCCTGAATTCTCAAAACCCATCGTATTCCCGAATGTCGGTCCTCGTAAAAAAATATCGGATTCCCATTACTTTCGAAGGAGAGCTGGATAATCTCGTTCAATTTGAAGATTTTCTCGAAAAGTTGATTGAACAGGCCCTGGGCGATGTGTTCCCAAGCGAACAGTTGGCAACCCTTAAGGCCGTTTTGATGGTCAAATTTAAATTTCATTCTTTGGATAGGCGCGTCCAGGTTTTGGATGGACTGCTCGGAGCTTTGAACGGAAAAAGGGACAAGGGAGATATCATCGTCGCCCTCGGTGAACAGGGAGGCATTCCCATCATCAAACTTCTCCAGATTTTCGCGCAAAGGAATTTGTTCGCGAAGCTGGAAGAAGATCCCGAAAAAGGGGCGGCCTTAAACAAGAAAGTCAGCTACGTGAAATCCAATATTGACGCCCTGATGAAAGCCACCATATTCAGAATTTTGGACGTTATGGGCATTTTGGGCATGGTGCTCCGGGTTGGAAAGAGGTTAGGCTCCGCCTCCATCAAACAGGTCCATAGGATAATTTTGAAAGTTCCGGTTGTCTTGGGCGGGCGAAAATTTTATGAGGCGGCCCTGAAGGTTAAACGGCCTTCCGCCCTTAAACATCTTGAAGAGGATTTTGAGGTGGCGGAGCGGATGCTATTGGCCTTTAATGAAATGAATCCTTCCATCGCGATTTCACCCAAGGTCCTTGAGCAGGCAAAAGAGGCCATTCAGCAAGAGTTGGAATTGGGAAGAGAAAGAAAAGCCCAGGAGAAATTCAACGATAACCTGACTCGCAGGGGTTCCCAGTTCGAGATTCCGGCCGTTTTACCGGCGGGGGGCGCCGAGGAAACTGCAGACCCGATGGCTTTGTTGGAGGAATTCATACAGGGTGAACTTGCCGAAAATCTTTCTCCTAACCAACTGGGCCGTGGATTTTTCTATGAACTCCTTGATGAATTGTTAACCCAGATTTTCATCGATGGATTTTTTCAAGCCGACCCCCATAGCGGGAATGTGATGAAAAATGCCGTCAGAAAGGTATTAATCGATCTAGGCGCTTACGGCGAGCTTGAAATTGGGGATCGCCTAACCTTATTAAACTTATTTAATTCCATGTTAAAGGGGCAAGCGGGAAGCTTTATTTCAGCACTCCGGGAATTTGGATTGGAAGTGGACCAGCAAACTTTACGAGAGATAGAATCATTATTCCGAAATAATCAGAGCCGAGAAAAAAGATTCCAGGGGATTTTCCACATCCTTAATCAAAGGGAAAACGAGATGCCGGATTCTCTTTTCATGTTTTTCCAAGCGATGAGCAAGATGGGTAAATATTTTGACTATTTATCTCCCTGGCAGAAGATAAAATTTTTCGTCAAGTTGAAAATATTTGGCTTCAAGCTGGGCAGATTGGGAAAAAACGGCCGACGACCATTTGGGGCGTCCCCTCTTTTCGAGCGACGAGCGGATCCACGGTCAAAACCAATCGTAAATAACACCGACAAGGGAAGAGCGCCAGGCGGGATTATTAATCCGCTGAAAATACGTTTCCTGAAGATTTTTCCGTTCGTGTCGTCGCGGGCCTATGATCTCGGCCTTGGTATTTTGATGGAGGCGGGATTACTCGGAGTCATCATTTTTGCCGTGACGGGGCAGGTTTTTTCCGCCGGCATCGGGGTGCAATGGATATGGTTCCTGTTCCCTGTTTTGCATTTGCTTAATTTCGTTAAGAAGTGGAACGGCGAGCGCGCTCCGCCCGCCTGGAGAAACCTGGCCGCTTCCATCCTCATCAGCGTTCTCAACCTCGCCTTTGGCCTTTCTCCGCTCGATCCTTCTTCGTGGCTCATTCATTTCGCCGTCAATTTCACCATCGCCGTCGTCGTACTGGCCAAAAATGAAGGCTGGCCCGCCGTTCGTTCTTTCCTATTAGCTCCCCTTTCGCTTTTGCGCCAGCCGTTTGACAGCCTCTACGGCCGTTCCGTCGGCTGGTTGATCGCCTCGCTTCAAACGAGGGAAGACGCTTACAAAAATGCCCTGTTCGAGCTGGATCAAAGCAATCCGCAGGAACATCGGGCGAAAATTGAAAGCGCCTATCAGGAGGTGGTCAAGAGAGTCAATTTCTACCTAAAAGGGTTTAAAGCCTTCCAGGAAGGGGCGGCGTACAAAGCCCTTGACCGATACAAAAATGACCTGTCGGCTTTTCACGCGGTCGCCAGGTGGGTTGTGGCCCTTCAATATAGTTTGGACAGGCTAAGTTCCGACGATCCCAGTGAGACCCTCAATTATATTTGGGTCCAGCTAGGTTGGGGAAATCCGGATGACGTGGTTGTCCAACAACTTAAAGGCGTGGCCGGCAAATATCTTAAGTTGCGTGCAGAAGCCACCGCCCTCCGCGAGAAGTTGGCCGATCTTGGTCAGAAGATAAATGAGTTGGAATCCTTGCCTGAGGACGCGCCCCCGGCCGCCGGCCCCTCACTTGTAGAACGGAGGAAGGAATTATCGGCCGCGCATGAATTTTATCTGGATAAGATGGTCCAATTCAACGAAGCCGCCGGCCGGCTCGCGAAGGGCCTCCTCAATCAACTTCGCGGCCTGGCCGCCCGGTTTGGCGGAATCGAAGAGGCCCTCTTTGTCGGTGTCATATTGGAAAACAGCGCTCAGGCGTCCGACGTTTTGAAAGAAATCGTCATGAAACAATACGCTGAGACCGGAGCGTCTCTCCCCCTGGTTGAAAAATCCGCGGATGAGGTGGCGAACCGCGTTGTGGATCAAGGAACCTTTGAATTTCCGAATGGCGATTCTGCTGCCGGTGTATTAAGAAGGGATTTGGCTAAGAAGCCTCTAGTTCAGCAAATGGCAGGAAAACTCTTCGGTCAGGTGCTCCGCTCGTTAAAGTGGAAAACCCGCCTGCCAAGCACAGTCGCCACCCTGGGGTTGGCGGCGGTTGTCGGTATTTGGGGAGTGATGAATAAGTTCCGCTCCGGTGAAGGTTTGTCCGGCGGTGAAGTTCGTTCCACCAGCTCGTTGGAGACAGCTCCCAAATCGTCCGGCCCCGCCGCAAAGACCGCCACGGAGCAAAAACGCACGCCGCCCACGCCCGAAGCTTTGAGCCAAATCATCGCCAAAATTAATAGTAAAGAGGAAGAGCCCAAAAAATCCGAACGCGTGGCGGGCTTGGAACAATCGATTCAAAAGAAAGGAGAAATGCTTAAAGAGGTCGCCGGAAAAATAACCGAAGCCTCGGAAGCGGCGCGGAGAATCCCCCCTCAGGTGGAACAAAACCTGCGCCAACTCAGGCAATCCGCCCAAGGTTTGGAAAATATCAAAGCCAAATCCCCCAGAACCAAACCAGCTTTGCCGGAAAAGTGGGAACGGGCCAAGGCGGAAGGAAAAACGCCGAAATTCGAAGGGAAAGGCCCTTCAAGCCGGCCGAAACCAGGATCCGCCTATATGCCTCAAATTCAATTCGGTCCATCCCAGATCGCTCATGGAGTGGGGAATCAGGCTTTGGGGGAGTGGGTGGCGACAGTGGAGGGCGGCGGAAGCTACTTGATCGAGAATTCTTATTCAACATTGGATCCCATAAAAGGCGAATTTTTGCCGGCCCCAAATCAGAAGTGGGTCAAGTGGGACAAGAATTTAGGAAAACCCACCGTGTGGGTCACTCAAATGGGTCAGCGGGGCGATACAAGACTTCTTTCTCCCCCCGCTATGGCCGTGGCCGAAGTTCAAGTCGGCAATGGAAACGCGGAGTGCACTGTTTTTTATGCCGAAGCGACCGGATCTTGGGCCGCTCACTTCTCCGCCGACCCCGGATTAATCAGAGTGGGTTATGTTCCGGACAATGACCGTTTAACCTCTCCACAGGCCAGTCCCGTCGATATTGACGCGCATTCTGATTGGAAAGCCAGCATGCCCGATATCCTGGCGGCCGTCCTCAAAAAAGGCAACCGGCTTCCCCCCGAACAGCGGGCTGAATTGAAGGGTAAAATCCTGCGACTTTTCTTTTACACAACCAACCCTAGAATTAATCAGGGAGGAGAAAGCAATTTCCTTAAGAAAATTTTCAGGTATTACGCCTGGTCCTGCGACGGGGCCGCGGCCACGGATAAATTTATTTCCGACGCGCTCGGCCTCCCCTTGATTGTTCATTCCGGATTCATGGATGAACAGCACACCGGTGATTTTTTCACGGGGAACGCTCACGGTTTTGCCGAGAACCGGAACGGGATAGAAGAAGCCACCGCCAATGCGGGCGGCCACTCGCCTTATTACGATACCAACGCCGGTGATGAGGAATGGGAAAAAGAAATGAGAGACGTTGTCGGGCCCTGGGCGGCCAGCGCTTCCGGCAAGCTCAGCGCCATCGATCGGTGGGTCGACCTGCAACTGGCGGAGAACGAATTGAAAGAAGCGCTCCGCCGCGCTCAACAAGACTTGGCCAATGAAGTGCGAAACGATCCTTCACTTTCAATTCGATATGACCGCCTGATGAGAGAATATGAATCCGTTCTCGCTCAGACTGACTGGGACCGCCTCACCGAAGCGGAAGCCAGAAAATTGTTGGCAGTCCCCTGCTCCCAGCCGTTTAGATCGACGGATAAACTCCAGGTTATGAGCGAAGGCCACTACCGGCACAGAATTCTCCAGGAAATTGAAAAACGTTTTCCCGCCTTAACGGCGGAACTGACCGAAGCAAAATATTCCATCGCCAAACAAATTGACAAGGCCGCCGGAAAGGAAAAATTAAAAGAACCCCTTCGACCCGATTGGCAGCCTTTAATTGTTGGCCCAGAAAATTTAGGAGACTTTGTCCTAAAAACAATTTCCCCGAATGGGGGTAATGACCAAATTAGGGTGGTTGATAAAGTAATAACAGACGAGAAGGGATCGCCCGTCCTGAGAAGGGAGTTTTTCTCCCCATCCCAAATGAATATTCCTTTTAAGACGGAGCAATATCCATTTTCAAGTCAGCCCCCTTTATTAAATTACGTTCTATCCAATAACTATTTGTATGACACATTGACCGGCCGGCAATATGAAATACCTCCGGGTTACGACGTCGTTGATTTCCATCAAGGGGTCATTGTGGCTCAGGCTCCGCCGAGGGGTAAGGCCGAAGGCGGACCAGTGTGCTTAATTGGTGAAAAAGCGGAACAATATTTTAAAGTCATTTTGGCGGGACTCGGATCATGGTCGTCGGAACAAATAAGTTTTCAACAAGTTCGTTTGGTTCACGCCCCTTTGCGGGGTGGAAAATGGTTGGCCGCCATTAAGACTCTTGGGGTTTCCTGGGTGCTAATCGGTCCCGCCGCGGATGAACAGGGGCTCGAAGTGGTGCGATCGTATGGCGGCGATATATTTGGGAGGGCCCCAAATCTTTTCTGGGCGTGCGGAAAGGTTTACGTTTTCTCTGACGGCACTTGGATTTTGCCGGTCGAACATTTCGACGGGACCATTCAGTTTATCGGATCAGCCGTCGGAAAATTCGGCTTGACGGACCGTTTCCTCCCGGTTTCCGGTGAAAAAGAATATCTGAATCAATATTTTTACGCCTTCGACACGGCGATGGTCGGCCGTTCCGCGCAAAATGAAGGTGTGATGATAGTGCCGACACCTTCCGGTTGGAGGTTCGTCGGGCCTCTCGCTGAAAAATATGGAATGACGCAGCGGGTCGATACCTATGATTATATTGATAGTTTGACGGTGCTCCCCGACGGGCGATGGGTTGCCAGGGCCAATTACGCCGGTCGTTGGATTTTGGTGGGTCCTTTAGCCATAGAAAATGGAATTGGAGGGCAGGATGGACCTCGGACCGCTTATGCTTATATTTACCCTCCTCATGTTTCCTCCAATGGAAAAATTTTGGCGAGAGTCCTCTTTAATAATGATGGAAAAGAGGAATTTATCGGAGGCCTGGCCCATATGGCCGGCCTCGCCGACCGATTTTTCTTTTCTAGCAATATTCTGTATCCCAATCTTCCGATTTATAGGGACTTTGATCGTACCGTTGTTCCCCCCGGACCGGATAATTCTTTTACGGCCGTTGTATGGGAAAATGAAAACACAAAACAGGTCCTTCAATTTTCCGGGAATCATATTCAGGGGAGTGAAAGGTTTACTTCCCGCGAAAATCATCCAATGCTCATCGAAATCTTTCCGGATGGAACCTGGATCGGCCGTGATGAAAATGGGGGCGGGACATTTTTCCTGGGGCCGCGAGCGGAAAAATGCGGTCTCATCGGAAGAATTTTTGAAAAAGGAGCGACGGCCTTAACCTTGCCAAATGGGGACTGGTTGGTTTGGTCAGGGAATAGACTCACCGGCCCTTTGGCTGTTAAAACGGGCTTGGAAAATTTTGACATGGGCACTGCCGGGGCCGTGATTGAAGTCATTACCGCCGATAACGGCCGGGTTGCCGTAAAAATCAATAAAGCCGGCTCGAGCCAATATTTCTTTGAAAAGGACGGCTTGGACTATTCGCGCCGGATGAACACCCTTTACGACTCGGGTTCAATGGCTCGCGAAGAATACGAGCGGGGGAAAGACAGGGGAGATTTAATCTGGAGAAGATTTGACGATTCGCAAAAGGGCCAAAAAGACGAATCAGGCTTGAGCCCCGAGGGCATCATTTTGATGGAGAACTTGAGAAGGGATCAAGGTGATTCGATGTCTTATTTGGATCCGGCGCAAGGGATTGAGGTCATCGAACGTCATAAAAGTCAGTTCAGGCATTTACACCCAGATCGAAAGGTCCTGCTCATCAATTTCCTTTTGGGCTCAAACCGGGAAGACCTCATCGTTTATCTGGTGGCGGGGAGTCCCGCCGGCGACGTTGAAAAAATTATGGACCAGGTGGACATAAGAGCGGAGGAGTGGCAGCGCGTCTGTAAGAGTTATGTCAAACATAAGCTGGGAGTCCCGGCGTCGGAACCCTTCCCTTTTCTTTTCCCCTCCCGGTTCCTGAAAAGCGAACGGGAGAAAGCCGTCGCCTTGAACAAACTAATCTGCAAAACCCTCGGATTCGATGAAAGTTTTTACGATCAGCAGATTGCCCCCCAGCTTGATCTCCTGGAGAAGGAGGGAATTTTTACGAGGGTTAAGATGGGAGGCCGCGTATTTTTCCCCGAATGGCATAACCTGCTGGGACCCAGAGATTGCGGCCCCGTCTTCGAATATCTTCGCCAACGGATCGGATTACCGGATCGGCCTTTTGATCTAGAAGACTCGGCGCCGGAGGCTTTGGGGCACCGACTTCTCCGCTGGCTTCGCCACTCGCCAAAGTTTCCCGGATACGCTGATCCAATCAAGCTGGAAAGATGGAACGAAACAAACGCCCGGCTCAATGAGATTTTGGGCGGCGAATTCCGGGGGACTGAAACCGTGCAAATTTCGTTCGGCGAATTTTTAAGGGAAACTATTTTTGATTATCTCTGGATGACCGGCGTGCTCGGCCTCATTTATCTTTTGGCCAGCTATTTGGGTTCCGATCGCCTGAGGAAAAAGGACTTCAATTTGGCCCTTAGAAAAAGGGCCACGGGACAAATTCAGAAAATTTGGGAGAAAAATCCCTGGTTTCACCCCGATCATCCCCTCGCCAAAGAAGCCCAAATACTTTTGGATGAGATCGGCCAATCCGGCACGCTGACCCCGGAGCAGGGAATCAAATTGGGAACTTTGCGGAAGAGCCTCACCGGCGAGCAGCAGGTTATTTTCGACATACTGTGTTTGATCGCGACCGAATCACCGTCCCAGGGAACACCCAAGACTTATTGGCGATTGGGATTGTTGCTGGGCCTGCCGGTTTTGTCGTTGGGGTTAATTTTTTCCGGTTTTGGACCGCTCGCATATTTAACCGGGGGGCTCATCCCCGGCGCAATCATTTTCCTGGGTGTGGCGCGCCGTCCTTATTGGCAGAGATTGCGAATGAATAACCGGCTGGTGCGTTTGGCGGCGTCCGTCGCCGATCACACGGCCCCTGCCGAAATTCGAAAAAATCTGCGGGTTATCGTGGGTGATTATGGTATCCCTTCTGCCCCTGACCAAGCCGGAACGCGGGACAGGAAGCCGGTTTCCTTCGACCGGCTGAAAGACACCACCAAAGAGGCCTACGATACGATCCCGCAAGTATTCGTCCCTGTTTCTCATGCCAGGTCATTGCGTCCCGATGGCTCCCCTGCCCGCCGTTCCGTTCAGCAAGACAAAGAAGTCGAATCTACTCGGGAATACGTGGTTGGAGACGATCGCCGTTATATTGATTACCCGGCTTCCGCACGGACGGATAAAATTTTAGTCAAAACATTTCGGCACCTAACATCCAAACCGGCCGGCATTCTGGTCGATTTGAGAGCTCCTCTGAATGAGTCGGAATTCTCCGCTTGGGCGGCCGAGCTGGCGCAGTCTCTCATCGCTGTCCTCGATCAAAAGCGAGTGAAGGGCGAGAATCACTACGCTCCGGAGAACCTGGTATTTCTCCTTCCCGGAACCGACGAGCCGGTCATCATCCCGATTCGAAAATCAAAATACGAAGAAATAATGGGCATCATTGAAAAAAGGTTTGAGGAGGCCAAAGAATTTCTCGGCGCCAATCCGCCGTTAAATTTGGCCAGGCGGTTTTACACTGACGCTGAAAACAAAAAATATGTCGCGAAGGCCAAAGGGGTGTTGTCTTCGAGCCTCGACTCTTTCGTCACGGGCCGGGAGTTGAAATGGTATCAATTGCGCAGCCAGGATTTGTTTATCGTCGGCATGGGGCGGGAGGAGAGTGAGCACCTCGCCGGGCGCTTGGTTCGGTTCGGCGTGGGACTGCGCCGGTGGGACGGGCCGCTCGCCAACGCCGTCGGCGGCAACTCCACTAACTCAATTTCGGCTGTTTCGGTTAAATCAAGGGAATCCACAGGGGTTCCTGGGGCGTCGGCGTTGAGCGCGTGGCTCACGGATTGGCTTCCCGACGGCGCGCGGCCTTTTGCGACGGCGGTTCTGGCGGTCATAATGGAAGGAGGCGCCATCCTCCTTATCGGTGAGGGGTTGGGAATGACGGGCCTGGCGGTTTTCTGGAGCGTTGCGGCGATGGCCGCCTTTCACTTCCTTTTCGGATATACCAAATGGAACCCGGCGCGCCGGGAATGGAAAGCGGTTTGGGTTTCCGGGTGGAGGCCGTTCCTGGGGGCCATTGTTCCGTTTTTGATTTCTTTATCCGGCCTTTTATATTTCACTCCCTTACTTTTACCGTCCGTTTATCAAAGCTACCTGGCTCTATTATCCTGGTTGCCGTCCAGCTGGCAGGGGATTCTCGGCCACCCGTTGTTCCTATTGTTCGGACCCCATCTCATTCGAAATCTTTGGGTTACCATCGAGGCATTTTTCAATTCCCCCACCTATTTTGAATATGGGACCAAGCGAAGGCTCGTTCGCGCCTTTAAAAAAACCAAAGCTGTGAGAGAAATCCTCCTGTTCATCGGCCGGTACAATGATTTCATGGAGGCTCATAAGGACCTGAAAAGTCTGAGGGGAACGAAAGTTTTCAAAGGACTGATTATGGGGAAGGTTGAGAAGGAATTCAAAGATCAATTTGATGATTTTGTTGACCGCGCGGATGGGGCGATTCCCGTTGCGAACGGTACCACTTGGCCGGACTTTGACATGACGAATTTCAATCAGTATCTGATCGGGCTGGGCTTCTACGTCGTAGTTGTTCCTTCCGTTCGTTTGGGGGAACCGTATCCGCAGCTTCAATTTTCCAGAATCGACGCCGTCCACCGGGTTCGAAAAGGAGGGCGCCTCGCGCTGGTGATGCACGTGAGCGCCCTCGACTCAAATTATCCCCCCCCGGCGAAAATGGCCTGGAAGGGTTTGAATGGCTTTATTATTGTAAACGATACCGAGGCCCGGAAAAAAACCGCCGAAAATCTTTTGTCCTCCTGGCCCGAGAATAAAAAAGACGTCATTCCCGTGCAAACGGGAATCCAGATGGATTCCCGATTAAGGCATTCGGAAATGACGGAAATTTCGCGGCAGATTATTTTGAAAGATTTGGCCGAGTCGGGGTTGCTCACCTGGGGTGAGATGCGGTACTTGAAAAAAGGCAATCTTCGGCGGAAACAGCGGACTTTGGAAAAAATCGTCGGAAAAATTTCGCAGCATTGGGCCCAAATAATTGAACTCCACGAACTCGCCCACTTTTTTGAAAACTCTGAAGTCCGCGGGGACGGCGTCAAATCGGAGAACGCCGCCAAAACGGCGGAGTTGAGAAACACCTTCCTCATTCGCTGGATCATAATCGGAACGCTCAGGGAAATTTTGAGAGAAGAGAAGCCGTCGGCCGACAAAACCAACGGCTTCGAGGTCGTCTCCGCCGTCGCCGGAAGGATGCCGTCTCAAGTGAAAGACTTTCAAGACACCGCCGAGCGGATAAAATTCCTCACCGATCTCCTCAACACTCCCGCGCCAGAATTGAAAATCATTGTTGAGGAAATCTTGAAAGGGACATCCGCCGTATCAACGGCTGATATTGAGGGCGCGGAGGCCATTGAATCAACCGTTTCTCCATCAGACCGCGATGTTTGGGCCAAGTCCCTCCGGCCGGTTTCTGACGCCGCGCTAGAAAATTTTAAAGGTCCCAAAATTATTTCCCTTCCCAATACGGCGGGAAACTCAGGGTCGATTTCATCTCCTGGGGCTGCGGCCTCCGTTTTTTATCGAAATTACTTGCGGGGTCAAACGGAGAAACTCAAAGGGTGGGACAGGGTTAAGGCGTTCCTGGGTCGACCCATATTGGGCGCGCCGGTTTGGGAGTGGATATTCCAAGCGCCGGCGGCGCTGGCTCATATATTTGGGGTTTCATTGTTCCCGGTTTTGGTCATCGCCATTGTCTTTTCCATCTTTTTCGGGTTGGCGCACAGGGATCGAACGGGGAGTCAAAGGTTGGTGGTGCTTCCAATCGTGGGGCTTCTATTGACCGCCGCATGGATTCTTCCCGGTTATTTCCTGGGTGGCACGCTCATTTCCGTTGTTCTGGGGTGGATTTTAAATATCGGGATGCACATGGGGTTCAATGCGTTGGTGATGTTGGGCCTTTTCCCCGAAGGCTGGACGGCTTCAATCTTTGAAAAAGTTGAAGTGGTCTCGTCTTTCGAAGTCCAGACGGATGAAAAGGATTTGGAGAAGACAATTTTGGCGATCCGGTTGGGGCGAGCGGTGTCAAATGAAATCCTCCGCCATCCCACGGAAAAGGTCGTCGAATTCATCAATAAAGTGACTCGACGAGGGTTAAAACCCGGCGACTTTACCGGGCTCGTGAAAATCAATTATTTTACCGAGGGATACCACAAATTCGTTTTCCAGGTGACTTTTGAAATGAAGAAAAAATTACCCTTTAAAATTTTGGTCGCCGTGAAAAATGGAAAGAACAAAGATTCCATTTCAAACGAGGAGTTGGCTGATTTGCGGGAATTGTCGGGCGTTACGGAACATACGCCGCGATTTGGCGATTTCTTCCATTATACGGATGAGGGAGGAGATCTTGATTATTACATTGAGGAATTTATCGATGGCCCGACGGCCCAGGAACTTAAAAAACAAGGGGAGTTTAACCTCCAGAGGAGACATAAGGTCGTGCACGCCCTCCTGGAAATTTCCGCATGGCTTGAAAAAATGCCCAAAGACATCCACGCCAATAATTTCATTTTGACGTCTCAAAGCAAAAGGATCGCGCGGATGCGGCGGGGCGGAAGAATTGCGGATTTGCTATCGGTGGCCGTCATGGGATTGGATCAATTATGGAAATTTGTTTCCTTCAATAGGGTCGCGACTCTGTCCCCCGATAGGGATGAAACGGCGGTTATGGTCGACCTGGGACAGAATCGAGAAGACGTAGACCATTCGCTTTTGAGAGTGGTCGAGTTTTACGGATATTTTGGCGAGGAGAGACGGAGCAACCGCTTCATATTTCAAGCTTACGTGGACGCCTTCCGGCAGGATAAGAAGGATGGGATGGAGATTTTAAAAAGAAATCTTTCCTATTTGAAAGATCGGATTTCCGCCGCGGAACAAAAGGGAAAAACGCCGGGCGTGACCTCACCGCGGAAAAGAAAAATCCGGGAGGAACGGCTTGAGCCGCCTCTCCGGAAAGAGGATGTCCGCATGGTGATTCAGGAGCTGGAAAAGTTCGTCGCCGACCGCGAGTCACAAGGGACAGGCAAGCCTCTATCTGTCATCGACCCCCTCATAAGGTGGCTGCGGAATTATCGGTGGGGACGGCAGAATTACCCGTGGGGCCGGCCGGTTTATTGGATTTTGACTATCCTCGCGGCTCCGCTTGAAACCGGGGCGTTTCAGTACTTCGGAATGGCGGTCCTGCCGGGGTGGCTCGAAGGATGGGGCGTGCTTTCAGGCTTGGCCTTTTCCATCGGATTTCTCTGGGCGACGGTTGGCTTCTCGTTCGCGCACACCATTGTCGAATGGATTCACGCGGTGAGCCGCGTTGGCCTGCGGAGAAGCTTTGACCCGCGCCTGCGCCGGATATATTGGAATCGCTTCCGCAATCGGACGATCCTCGGCGCCCTTTTCTCCCTCCCCTTTCTTCCGATAATGTCCCCCCTCATTCTGGACTACGCATTCTGGTATTCCGCTGGCAACCACGCTTTATACCAGGTCGGGATTTTGACGGGGGTTTGGCAAAAATTGCTGTCCGTGGCTTTGGGACCCAAGAAGCGACGGGAGGCGCAGTTGGCCGAGGAGTTTAAGAGAGTGACGGCGCATCCCCGAACCATTGAAGAGTTGGATGAGGCGCGGGTTTTTATCATGGATTTAATCCAATCAATCGGTGCGAAAAAGGCGTCAGATCTATTCAAAGTTGACGCCAAACTCCGTTTATCCAGGATTGAAAACGCCCTTCTCCACCTTTATACGGAGTTAAATTTGATGAGAAAACCGGCTGATCAAAAAGGGTGGCTGGTGAATCGAGGCTGGAATCCCGAATCGGTTTCACCCCAAGAAGATTTCTTCCGGCATAGAAATAGAAGGAATGCCCTGGGTGCCGCGCGCCTTATCTACGAAAAAAAGAAACCCCTGAGAGAGGCGCCGCCCCACGATACCTGGGAAGAAGGGGACTTTCTTCTTCAACCGGATGCGGATGACAATCTGAGGCCGCGGCCAGAGCCGGGGAATCAAACCTCCGAAGAAATGGGTTACGAAGATGCGGTTACTCTGGCCAAATCAATGTCAGAAGGGGGCCGGAAAGGAATCCTGGTTTATGATTCTCCCCGCCAAGGAGAAGAAGATGACACATTTTTGGGAGCTTTGCATTCGCTTTCCCAAGTCCTGGCAGGCCTCGAGAACGGCAGCATTGTCGGGATCGATAACGGGAGGACGGCCCGGCATTTTTCGGCCCGGCGCGGGCCCCTTGCGACAAAGCCTCCGGATACGCCCCTAAAAAAACCCTCCCGGATTACACCGATTCCAATTCCTGATGAGTTCCAACAGGCCATGAAAAAATTTGAAACCATTGACGATTTGAATCGCCTTCGCGACATGCTGTTGGTAATAAAGTCGATGCCTGAATCGAAATCGGTTTTCCATTTGACCGAAGAGCAGTTGCGGGGCCGCCTGAATTTTGTGGAAAGGCGTTTGATAATTAAGTACGACAAGGCGGGTCTGATTTTGATAAGGGACGACGGAAGATTTCAATTGGACAAAAATTGGCGGCCAGGGAAGGGGTTTACGACCTTTGACGAATGGAGCCTTCCCATGGAAAGAGGTGAGGCTCTCGAATTGGCGCGCGAGCGCTATGAAAATGCGAATCCGGCGGCAATTTTTTATCAATATTATTTACGCGGACAGATGGAGAAACTCCATGGGTGGGACAGGGTTAGAGCATTCCTGGGTCGGCCGCTGACGGGGGCCTTGCTATGGGAATGGATAATTCAGGTGCCAGGGGTTGCGCTGCTTCCATGGATTGATTTTCTTGTTGTTAATGAAGACGCTAGCTTAATTAAGTCCTGGTTCAACACGTTGTTCTTTTTCATTGCCCCGCTGGTCTCCGGAGGTTTTCTTGGCGGTTTAATGAGTGCTGCTCCTTTATGGTACAACGTTAACTGTGCAATAATCTGGTCAGCCTGCAGCGCGATGATTTTCAGCCTCGTTCATCAAAACAGAACCCTTCGCCAGAGAGCGGGGCTATTTGGATTCGGATTCGTGCTCGCCACGGCCTTAAATCTTCCTGCGGCCATCTTGGGGTTGTCCCTCCATACGGTTCTTCTTGGCCTGGGTCTGAATTTCATCCTTCATTGGCTGCGAAACGCATTCTTTATTTTCAATAGCTGGCGGAAAGCCCGGCAATTTAACGACAGGCTGATGAAAGAACTCGCTGAGATCGCCTCCAATCCCCTTCCCGATATTCAAACTCGGAAGGATTGGGTCCGGCGCCAACTCCTCTCTCAAAACAGAGGCCTTTTTACTCCTCTGGAAATTGAACGGCTGACCAGGATTCTTCTCGATCTATTTTCCAAGAGAACAACGGCAATATGGTGGAAAGGCCGCCTGAAAATTCTTGAGGATTATAGTTTTGCGAGTGCTACTCAGTATTATCTTTTCGAGGAGGTGGCCGAAGGTCTCATAGCTGAGGCGGATCCGAATCGAATAAAAAAGGAAAGATTGGTTTATAAACTGGGTTTCCTGTGGAATAGAGAGTTCGGATTCGTTGAGGACATGAAAGATGTCTACTCCGAAGAATTAGATTACGCGCTGGTTCGCTTCGCGGATGAAATCACCCGGCCTTTTGGTTTCCGCCTATTGGATCGGCCATTGGCCGAAAAAACGTACGCGGTGATGGGGGTTCTCGGCCTTTTACCTCCCGAACTGCTGAGGTCTCCCAGGGTTAGGGAGGGCTTAAGGTACGGGATCAATTTAATACATGGCAAGACCGTGGGACATTATGAGAAAGGCCTAGGCCTGATAGGGATTCAAAATATCAATTTTTCATTGCGGGGATTTGTAGAAACATTTTTGCATGAGTTTGGCCATGTCGTCTATCACGCCTTCAAGGGAGAAAATTCCGCGGAGCTGTATGAAAAGGTAAATGAAGTTTTGAGTGAAAAAAACATTTACTCAATTCCGGCCTCGGGATTATCTCAGGAAAAGAGGCGGGGTTATATTGGATTCAGCGTGGAAGAGCTGTTCGCGGAATCCTTCATGCATTATGTGTTGCACGGGCAATTAATGGAAAAGGGGTTCGCGGGATTTGTGGAAAACCCCGAACCATGGAAAAAGATTTATCAACTTTTTAAGACGACCATATTTCAGGGACGGGAATATCGGCCAGAAGGATCGCTGGAAAAGAAATCAGTCTTCAGCCTCATTTACCTCGCCTTCAACGTCATTTGGGAAACCGGAGCGTTTCAATATTTGGGTATGGCGGTCCTGCCGGGGTTGCTGGCCAGTTGGGGTGTGCCGGCGTTCGTGGCGGGGCTCGTCGGGTTTATCTGGGCCACGGCCGGGTTCTCCTTTGCGCACACCATCGTTGTTGGGACGGTGCGATCTTTCCACAGTTGGCAAGTAGGGCGCAGATTGGCTCAAAATCGCAATGAGTCCCTCCTCCGGGCCCTCCAATTCTCCCTCGTCCACTTCACCCGAGGTCTGAGAGAAGCTCATTGGGAAAATGACCTTAAAGATTTCCTCATTCGGACCGGCTTGGGCGCTATTTTTTCCCTCCCCTTCGCTCCGTTCATGCCGGCTTTAATTCTTAACCATGCTTTCTGGATTTCCGCCGGAATCCATGCTTTGTACACCCTCGGCGTGCGAACAGGCGTCCTGCCAAGTTGGCTTCCCTTGGCTTCAATTGCCGGCGCCGGGTCAAATCTCAAAATTCCTCCCTTGAAGGAGGGCCAAATTCGCGGCGCTTCTAAAATGTACTGGGAAAAATTTGGCTGGAAAATTCATTTATCCGTTGCCGATGAGAATGTGGCGGCAGTTCATCAATGGCTGTGGGCGAACACATCCGCCGGATATAAATACAAGCGCAATGCCGGCCAGGACGACAAAGACTTCACCATTTACGTGGGTTCGAAAAAAGCGGTGGATGAATTGGCTTGGAAAATTTCGGCGGCCCTCGGGAAATATCTCCGCCATCCCGTTCCTGATTCTGATGTGAGAACTACGGACATGGAACTCGCGCCGAGAGTGTGGGGCAGGTTTGAGGTGACCCTAAGAGTTGTCGAAGATTTCGCCAATTATGGACGGAAAGGGATTCCTTATTTAAATTACTGGTATGAACAGCTAGGTGTGAGGCTCATATATGGTTCAAAAGAAGATAGAGAGAAATACATCCCAATAATTATGAGGCTGGCCAATAAAACCGCATGGGAAAAGTTGGTGGAAGGATATGGGGAATATTTCACAGGCGGTGCGAAAAGCTTGGAGGAATTGCAGGCATTCAGGCTAACGCCTCCTCCGTCCGTCGCGAAACCCCAACCATCACAATCAAAATTGCCTGCTTGGCTGGAAATGGCTCTGCAGAGGACCCGGCCTTCCCCTGGGCATGGAAAAGCTGCGGCTTCCCCTGAGAAAGGACTGGCGGCGCGGAGCCCGGATATTGCTCCGGGCTTTCATAAAGTGGTAAGTCGCCCGGCGGACCTTAAAGCCGGGGAAAAATCGGTCGTTGAATTTAAGATGGCTTTGAAAACCATTCTTCAGGAAAAAGATTCCCGGAAAATGATGCTAGGGTTGCTCGGTTTGTTCGGCGTTGAGGCGGATTCCATAGGGGTCGGCGAAAAATTGAAGACGGCGGCCCTCGGCCCGGCCTTTTCATCCGAAGAAGAGGTATTGGATTTAGTCGTTTCGTCTTTCGGGGAAATGGTGCGGGGGGGCCGCCTCACGAGGGAGGACGCCAGGAAAATTCTTCCGCAGCTCGCCGCCGTTTTCTGCGCTTACTCGCGAAAAGATTTCGAGAAGTTCGTGACGTCGGTTGACCAAATCCTAGCGGAAACGAAAACGGGCGGGGCCGAAACTTTTGTCACTTGGGTGGACGGCACTGAGAAAGCGAAAAGAGTTATCGACCGCTTCTTTTCCAGGAATTCCGCCCGGGAAGGCGCGCGCGCAAACCGGCTGGTCCTCGGGATGGACAACGCCACCGCCGACAAAATCCGAGAGAATTTGAAAAATCACCCTTACGCGAGTCGGATCGTCATTCTCCGAGGAGGCAACTCCGTGACCGCTTACCGCCTTTTGAGCTGGGCCAGGGAATGGGAAAAAGAACAGGGACTCGCGAATCCAAAAATCAGTTTATTGCTGGTGAAAGGAACTCTCTACCCCCCGAATTTCTTCGCCGAAAGCGAATGGGATCTCCTGAAACAGGAGGCTGTTTATTTTATCGACGAGACGATGCGTATCGCGATCGTGCTGAATTCCCCCGGTTCAAATGGTCCTTCACTTCTGCCCGATTGGAAGGATTTCATGAAGAGGCTGGCTCAGGCCTAAGGTCTTTGCGCCGCATCGATTTCAAGATAAGCCCCGCAATGATTCCCGCCCAACAGAGGATTGTGAACCACTCCCCCCATCTCGTGTAGAAGGTCAATCCCGGATTGGCGATGGGAACTTCAACTGAATACTCAACCGTTTCCATCAAAGGGGTCTTCAGAAGAATCCGCCCGGTAGGATCGATGACACCGGATATCCCGGTGTTGGCGGCGCGGACGACAGGGCGGGCGTTTTCCACCGCGCGGAGGATGTTGGCGTTGAAATGCTGTTCCGGGGCGCCCGTTTTGAGGAACCAGCCGTCGTTGGTGAGGTTGACGATTATGTCCGCCCCTTCCTTAACACAGTTTCTTATGATTCCAGCAAAAATGGCTTCGTAACAGATATTTGTAGATATTGAGATAGAAGATTTAATTTTGAAAATGACTTCCCCCGTTCCAGGGGTGAAGGCTCCCAATTCCCCGAGGTATGGAACCCATTTCTTGAAAATGCGGCCGAAAGGGATGTATTCCCCGAACGGGACGAGATGAATTTTGGAGTATTGGTTCAGGATTTCCCCCTCCGGGCTCAATAAAAAGGCAGAGTTGAATTCCCCTTCTCTCGAAGAGGAGCAGGCGCCGACAATGTTGTAGGTCTTGGTTTCTTTCACGACTTTTTGGACCCACTCTGCATAAAATTTGTCGTTCGGAAACCAGCCGGGAACGGCGCTTTCTGGCCAGATAATGAGGTTAGGTTTCGATTGGGCCGATTTTTGGGCAAGGTTTTCGTATGTAGTTCGTACCTCGGCTTCATATTGGGCGTCCCACTTTTTGTATTGGTCGATGTTTCCCTGCAGGATCGCCGCTTTCAAATGAGAAGTGGCTGGCGGATAGTTGGAAACGCGGATAAATCCGAAAATGAAGACGGAAAGGAGGACAGCGAAAACCGGGCCAAAAACGCCGACAAAGTTTTTCGTCATGCCTGCGAAAGCAGGCATCCAGGTTTCAAACATAATTTTAAAACTAGTTTTACGACTTAGATTCCTGCTTTCGCAGGAATGACGGCTCTCTCCGCTAATTTGGGGCCCTCGCAATGACAGAACACAATCGGCGAGGGTCACGTTCACTGCGACGATAATAAATGAAATCGCCGGAGCGCCGGTGAGAGATGCGATTTGAATGAGCGGAAGATTGTGGACCTGGGTTTGACTCAAGGTGGCCCAGGGAAATCCGGTTAGGATGAAAGAACGGATGTGTTCCAGGCACACCCAGAGGGCTCCGCCGAACCATGGCCGGAGCCAGGGGTTTCGAATAAATGAGAGTCCCAACGCGAACAATCCGAAGTAAGTTCCCAAAATGAGCGCGAGACTTAGCCAGCAGCCCAGCGTCGTCAGAAACCCGATTTTCGCGGCGTTGAAGGTGGCCCAAATCCAGAAGAAAATAATGAGGTTAGCGATAACTCCGGTGAGGAGACCTTGAACGAATGTTATTGCAAGCCCGCCGGAGGCGGGCGAAGCAAACTCAAGTTTTTGGAAATCGAGAGATTGCTTCGACGGCCTTTGGCCTCCTCGCAATGACAGAATCAGCGGGACGAGGGCTATCCAGGCGAGAAGGGAAAAATTAAACGGCGGGAAGGATAGGGAATATAGAATTCCGGAAAGAACGGGGAGCGTTACTTCCCACAGCATTTCTTGTATTTTTTTCCGCTGCCGCAGGGACAGGGGTCGTTCCGGCCGATTTTCTGAACGGTGACGGGAACCGGCTTCTGGTGGAGTCCTTGAGAAGGAGCCGCGGCCTGGGCCATTCGGGCCGAGACCTGCGATCCATCGTCGGAAGGCTCGGATCCATCCCCGCGAACAACGGCGTTGGCCACGTTGAATTCCTCTTTTTGAGTGACGATTTGCTGGGCCCTTTGTATTTCCCGGGCGGCTTCCATGGCGGCTTTCGACATTCGGAAAATGTATTCGATGCTGGTATCCCGGATTCTCGTCATCATCGATTCAAAAAGGCGGTGGCCTTCCTTTTGAAATTCGATCAGGGGATCTTTCTGGCCGTAGGCCCGGAGGAAAATTCCCCGCCGCAGCTGCTCAAGGTAGGTGAGGTGTTCCACCCAGGCGTTATCCATCACGTGGAGGATGACGTTCCGCTGCATGTCGTTGAACATTTCACCCAGCTCTGTGGTCCTCAAGGTGTAGGCGCTTTTGACCGTTTCCAAAAGCTGGCTCAGGAGATTTTCAACGTTGTGAATTTCTTCCAGGTTGGAATTGAAATCCAGCCCGAAGGAATTTTTAAACCAGACCTTGAGGCCTCCCATGTCCCAATATTCTTTGTCTTTATCCCGGGGGGCGAACTGGTCCAGGTGCTCCTCCACGAATTCCTCGATCATTTGGTTGAGGCGCTCCGCGATTTCTTTTCCTTCGAGGATGCTGTTTCTGAGGTTGTAAACGGCCTCGCGCTGCTTGTTCATGACGTTGTCATAATCGAGGACCTGTTTGCGGATATCGAAATTCATGGCCTCGACTTTCTTCTGCGCGCGCTCGACGGCTTTGTTTATCCAGGGATGCTGAATGTCCTCCCCTTCCTGCATGCCGAGCTTGGACATGATGCCTGATATTCGCTCGGACCCGAAAAGCCGCATCAATTCGTCCTCGAGTGAGAGATAAAACCGGGAGCTCCCCTGATCGCCTTGCCGGCCGGTGCGGCCGCGGAGCTGGTTATCGATGCGGCGCGCCTCGTGTCTTTCCGACCCCAGAACGTGAAGCCCCCCGGCGGATTTCACGAATCCGGCCTCGTCCTTGTCCTGCGGATTCCCGCCGAGCAGAATGTCCGTTCCGCGGCCCGCCATATTGGTGGCGATGGTGACGGCGCTCTTGCGGCCAGCTTGGGCGATGATTTGGGCTTCCCGCTCGTGGTATTTGGCGTTTAAAACCTGGTGGGGAATGCCTTTGCGCCGGAGCATGGCCGCGAGGACTTCGGATTTTTCGATGGATCTGGTGCCGACCAAGGCCGGCTGACCTTTTTTCCAGAGCTCCTCGATTTCCTCGATGATGGCGTTAAATTTCTCCCGTTCCGACCGGAATATCCGGTCCGGAAAGTCCGTGCGACGCACGGGCTGGTTGGTGGGGATGGCGATGACGTCAAGTTTGTAGATTTCCCAAAATTCATTGGCCTCCGTCAGAGCCGTTCCGGTCATTCCGGAGAGCTTTTTGAAAAGGCGGAAGAAGTTCTGGAAGGTGATGGTGGCGAGGGTCTGGTTTTCCTCCGCGATTCTCAAACCTTCCTTGGCTTCGATGGCCTGGTGGAGACCGTCCGACCAGCGGCGGCCCGGCATGAGCCGGCCGGTGAATTCGTCCACAATGACGACTTCCCCCTCCTTCACGATGTAGTGGACTTCCCTTTTAAAAAGGTTGTGGGCTTTGAGAGCGGTGGTAATGTGGTGGACCCATTCCCCCTCGAGGTCGTCGTAGAGAGAAGGGACTTTAAGAATTCTTTCACATTTTTGCGTGCCCAGTTCGGTCAGGACGACGGTGTTGTTTTTTTCATCGACGACATAGTCAAATCCAATGCTCAAATCCACCCCTTCATATTTGGCTTTCACTTCCTCCGCTTCGGTGATGACGCGCCCCTTTAGATGCGGGACCAGCTTGTTGGCGGAGTAATACCGCTGGGTGGCGGGGTCCCCCTGGCCTGAAATAATGAGAGGGGTCCGGGCCTCGTCGATTAAAATGGAGTCCACTTCGTCGACGATGGCGAAATTGAAGGGTTTTAAAACGCGCTCGTTGGGATCCCGGACGAGGTTGTCCCGGAGGTAATCGAATCCGATTTCGTTATTGGTGACGTAAGTGATGTCCTTCTGGTAGTTCCCCTTGTGCTCGCTGGTGGGCATGTCGTGCTGAATGAACCCGACGGAAAGCCCCAGGAATTCGTAAATAGGCCCCATCCATTCCCGGTCTCTTTTGGCGAGGTAATCGTTCACGGTGACAATGTGAACTCCCTTTCCCTCGAGAGAGTTGAGATAGGCGGCGAGGGTCGCCACCAGGGTTTTTCCTTCTCCCGTCTTCATCTCGGCGATTTTTCCCTGGTGAAGGACGATGCCGCCGACGAGTTGAACGTCGAAATGCCGCAGTCCGATGGTCCTTTTGGAAGCTTCACGGACGCAGGCAAAGGCCTCGGGAAGGATGTCGTTCAAGGTCTCCCCTTCCTTTAGGCGCTTTTTGAATTCCTCCGTTTTGGCGCGGATTTCCTCGTTGGAAAGTTTGCTTATTTCCGGTTCCAAGGCGTTGATTTCATCGACGGTGGGCTGGATCGCTCTGATGACCCGCTCGTTGCGCGTTCCGCCGAGGATTTTCATTATCAATTCGATCATATTTATGATGTTACAAAAAAAGGATGGAACGACGTGCTTAGTACGTGGGACGTAGTACGTAGTTCAAGGAAGAATTATAGACATCCTTGTACTACGGACTGCGTACTTCGCACTATGTACGCCGTTTTAAGGTTTTATTGGTTCTGGCGGGGCGGCGGTCTCCGGGGCAGCGGGCAGCAACGCCAGGGTTTCCTTTGCGTCGGACACTAGGGGGCTTTTGGGGTTGGAGGAAATGAAAGCTTGGAGACTCGTTTTGGCCTCATCGATTTTGCCGGAGTTGGCCAAATCGACGGCGGCTTCAAATTTTTTTAGTTCTTCAATATCGATTTTGGCTTGCCCCTGTTTTCCCTTCCAATATAATGGGGTGGGATCTTCAGCCTTCGCTCCTCTCACCGAGGCGACGGCCACAATTTTGTTGTACTTGGCTTTGCTCCGGTTGATTCTGGCCTTCAATTTCCCGAGCCAATCGGAAAGAGTTTTGGACTGTTTTTTGGCGGGTTTCTTTGTGTCTTCCATTTTCAGCACCGATTTGGAGCTATTGTCGGCGGCGATTCCCCATCCGAAAAAGCCTATGAGCAGCAGAGCCAACAGCATTTTTTTCTCAGTGATCATTTTCATTTTTCCCTCCATTAATGAGATCCCTCGTCCGCCTCGGCGGACTCGGGATGACTTCTCCGCCCCGCGGGGCGGAGAAGTCATTTCGGCCAAAGCTCCGTCGGAATGTCGTACACATATTCTTTCCAATCGGGCATCATTTCTTTCGCCTTAATCAATAGATTTTTCGCTTCTTCCTCGTTTTTCATCTTTACCGCCACCCGGGCCCTGTTGATTAAAATTCCTCCGTCGTTGGGGTCCAAGATCCCCGCTTCTTCGTATGCTTTTTGGGCACCAGCGAAGTCCCCTTCCAAATAGGCCATGTTCCCCAGGTTGTTTTGGGCCGCGGCCTGAACGTCCACTGAGGGATCCGTCAGAAGCGATTTAAACAATTCCTTGGCTTTGTCCTTCTCTCCCCCTTCCAGCAAGGCCATTCCCAATTGGATTTGAAGAAGGTGATTGTCCGGGCTCTCCTTTATAAGCGCGTTGAGGCGGCTCAGTTGATTTTGGCTTCTTTCTTTTTCGAGGTCGGCCAGAATCGGGGGGAATGTTTTTTCCAGGCGTTCCTGAGGGAAGGCGGGCTGGTTTTTATCCTCCTCAACCAGCGTCACCGGCGCGAACTTTTCTCTCGCTATAGAAAAAGGAATGAAATCAAATTTTCCTTTTTCTCTGGCGTTGTTGATTTCGGAAATTCCGGACTGCCAGGCGTCGGGAAAGGGATTGCCGAGTTTGGTCGTTTCAATCGGGACCCAGTAGGTTCCCCGGAATTCAACCAGCTTCTCCGGCGGAAAACCAATGATTTCGGGGTCGCTTTCATCCAAATTAGCCATCATAAATATGTGTCCGGGGGTGTCGACCAGGGCCGTTTCCACCCCGATGCTTTCCAATAAGGCGGATAGAAGCGCCGTCGTATCGTCGCAATCGCCGGTTTTACGGCGCAGGGTTTCCCGGGGGAATTGCACGTAGTCAATATACTCCGGATCGAGCGAGGCCTTGGAAAACGGCGAAGTTGGATCTTCAACGTAAGATATATCCAGCGCGTTCAGCGCCTCGTAAAAAAGAACCATCTTCGCGAGAGGTTTGCCCACCGTGGCGTTTTTGAGGAGAGGCAAGAAGGCCTTAACCGCCGTGCGGGAAAATTCGACCACCGGCGGATCCTGAGTCGTAATAAAGGAGGCAATCCTTGCTTTGTCATTCCAGGCAATGGCGTTCCGGGAGTAAAGCGTCAGCGGAACATTTTGGGACACCTTTTTTTCCTTATTGTCCTCGAAGAAAGAAACCGAGACGTCCATCTGCGCGGGGGTGGTCTCGCTGATTTCCAATACCTTGTCGTTCAAAGTCAGAGTGACAGGGATCTCCGAAGTTTCCCCAGGATCGACCGCCGGGATGACTTTCTCCGTGGCAAAATCCGTGTACTTTTTAAGCGCGAGGCTTATTTTGACGTCCTTGTAGGGAATTTCGTTATAGTTTTTGAGTTGAATGGTGCCGATGGGATGATCCGAGTAGAACTTGTAGGCCGCCGTGAAGAGGGGATCAAAGGAAACGTTGCCGATGCTGATGAGTGAGACATTTTCCTTCTTGGGCCCTTTGACCTGTTGGGAAACCGCCCAGAATCCTTCGTAACCCAAACCGTTGACGCTGCGCGCCCCGTAGGTATACATTTTTCCCGGAATGGTCGTGGGGTCAGCCGTTTTTTCGATAAATGATTTGGCGAGGAAATTGAAATTTTTACCATCGGTGGAACGATAGACCTTGTATTCCGAGGCCATGGGATCCGGATCCCAGCTCAATTTCACGTCTCCGTCGGCCACTTCGGCCTGGAGATTTTGGGGAGATTCGGAGACGGGAAATACGGAGAATAGTTCCGTGTCCTTGTCCCTCAAAACCAAGACTTTATTATCGGGCCCGGAGATAAGTCGTTTACCTTCAATGTTGAAATCATCGACAAAGTTACCGGTGGGATCGAATATCCTGATTCGGCCCAAACCCACATCCATAATAAGGAAGTTGCCCTCATAAGTTGCGGCGATGTCGATGGGGTTCTTCCATACCGGCGGTTTCCCCTCTTTGTTGGCGATTTCTTTTAAAAACTTTCCTTTATGGTCAAAAAAGATAAGAGCTTTTCTATCGCTGTCCAGAACGGCTATTTTGTCATTGTTAACCGCCACCCCCGTGACCGATTTTAGCTGGCCTTCCTTATTGCCTTTTACGCCCACTGAATAAAGGAATAACTCTTTCGGACTAAGGACCTGGATGCGGGTCCGGTTTTTGTCGATGACGAGAAAAGAACCGTCCGGCAGGAAATTTAAGGATTCCGGATTTTTAAGGCTTCCTTCTTTGCCGCCCTTTTTTCCAAATATCTCCTGAACCTCACCCGAGTCCGATATTTTTTTTAACTGGTTGTCTCCGGCGTCCACCACCCAAACTTGCCCCTCCAGGTCTAGCGCCAGCGCAGCGGGGTCGCGAAAACCAGTCGAATTTTTTCCACTTTTTACATTGGTGAATGTGGAAATGGATATTCCTTTCTGGGTGGCCCATTCAAATAGTGACTTTTTTGGCTCATAGAAAAGTATGTCGCCTTTCTTATTGAACAGCGCCATTTGATAGGTTTTTTTAAATTCGGAATAGCGGCGGATCTGGATTCGGCAGGCGGGAGATTTAAGCAAAGGAGCGATTTTTTCCTCATTGGCCAGCTTAAAAAATTGGAATCGCCGGTTCCCGTTGTCGGCGACAAGAAGAGTTTCCGCGTCCAGGAGCGCGACATCGGCGGGAGCCTTCATTTTGCCGGGATCCTTTCCCTTTGTTCCGAAAGTGCTTTTGATCGAGCCCTGATTGTTAATTTCTTTCCACCGGCCTTCTTTGAGGATGACATAGGCGGTTCCGAATTCATCAACGGCTAAACCTTTCCCGCCGTCGACCCCTTCAGTGGCTCCGATCCATTTTCTCTTGGGAGAAAACCGGTGCAGCAATCCTCGCTTGCCGTCCAAAACCCAGAGGACGCCGTCATTGGAGTAGGCGATTCTGGAGCAATCCTTTAAAGATTTGTCCTCCGGCGGATATAGATTAAAGAGAGGCGTTCCGTCGATGGAAAAGACTTTGACGGTTTTATCTTCGGCGCTTCCAACCGCGATGATGTCGTCCTGGCTGAGAGCGAGGCTCGATGGGTTCGGCACCGGAAATTGCGACTCCGCTTCCACTTTTGACCAGGGTTTCTCTTTATCCTCCGGATCGGTGACGTCTTTTAAGAGGATCGCTTTCCAATCCTGGCGGTCGAGGAGAAGGATTTTGCCCTCTTTGGTGAACAGGAAATCAACCGGTTTTTTGAACAGGTTATTTTTGGGGCCGATAACAGCTTCAACGGTTCCGCTGGAAGATATTTTTTCAAGGGAGTTATTGGTCCCGTCCAATATCCAAGCGTTTTTATCGTTATCCAGCCTTAAAATTTGGGGGACGACTTTTTTGTCGGTCAAGGAGATGACTTTATCCAGCTGGACTTGGGCGAATAACGGGGAAGTAATGGGAGTTAGGAATAACCCAATTTGGAGGATTTTTTTACAGGGATTGGACCGACCCATGACTCGAGGATTAAACCAAAAAAGAAACCGAATGTCTTTAGGGCGAAGCAGGAATCCATGGATCCCCGATTAAAACATTCGGGGATGACGGGTCGGGGATTAGTTAAAGAGGGCCTTGATTTCCGGATCTTTTAAGGCGACATCCCCAAAGTCCATGTCCGGCATTTTCAGGAAGTCCGGCATGAAAAGGGTGTAAAGGCGGCTTTCCACCAGCTCCTTTATCTCTTGTTCGGTCAGAGGGCAATCAGTTGAGACGTTGATGTCAATTGGTCCGTTCATGCTCTCAGCCTATCGGGACCCGTCGACAAACCCGTGACAGATGGGAGAAACTTGTGTGAAACAATAGGTGAATTTTATGTGCTTATTGTCACGTTGAACTTAACCGCCAGAGGGGGTAGATAGGGAGTGTAAGGCGGTGGCGTAAGCCGACCTGGATATTTAAACCGAACTTATTTTCGATACAGGGAGGAATGCCATGACGCCAACTCAGACCAACCTAATCGCGTGTTTGCCGTCGAGCAAGGAATTTGCCGAGAAAGTGCAAATTTGCATTCATAATACGCTTCAAAATAGCCGCCCGTTTTTCATCATCCTGGTCAATATCGCCAACCTTGAATCCTTTGAAAAAAGACGCTCCGGTCTCGAGGCCCTTTCTCTGATGCGGGATATTGGGATGGCGGTCCGAAATGTGGTGCATCCGTCTCAATTCGTGGGGTTTTTCCAAAGCGGCCTCGGCCTCGTCTTTGACGCAGTCGACCCTGGAAATTTGGACAAGATCGCCCAGCGGCTGGCCATTGTGATTCAAAACGCCATTCGGGCTTCCCATTGCAATGATTTTCAAGGCCGGTGGTCCGATATCATTTTTCAATTCCTCCATCCCAATGATCCGGGAATTGTTTACCCGAAGGTGGGGTGGGCGATTTATCCGCGGGACGGAGAGGACATCAATAAATTGATTGCGCGGGCCCAATTTATAATTGCCCAGCCTTAGGCTGGCGCTAACGATCAGGGCCTAAAGGATTTTCTGGCAAGCGGAAAAAACTTCCTCAACCGAAAGATACGTCATGCAAATATGGCCTACCGGGCACTTTAATAAATGGCATCCCAGGCAGGGGACTCCTTTTGCGCTGACGACAATGTGACGGGAGTTTTCCTCCGGGGCGGCGAGGCTTGGATTCCAATCGATGGGACGGGACGGTCCGTAAATTGTGACCGTCGGAACTCCCGCGGCGACCGCGACATGCATAAGGCCGGAATCGTTGGCCACCACTAGAGCCGCCTTTTGGAATAACGCCCCCGCCTGCCGGATGGAGTGAAATTGAACAAATCCCAATTCGGAATCGTGCCCCTGCCTTATTTCATTGATGTAGTTTTCTTCATCAGGGCCGCAGGCCAGATAAACCTTAAGTTTGCTCTCCCTGGAAATTTTCAACCCCAGATCTTTGAAGCCATCGGCCCGCCAGCGGCGAATGGGTCGCCGGTGATTGGGAATCAAAAACGCAAATTTTCCCCTCTCTAATTTTTCTCTGCGCATCCAGTCTCGCGCGAAGCCGTCGTCCTCCGGGCTGAAGTAGATTTCGGGAAGATATGATCCGGCGGCTGGGGACGGATGGCCGGTTTTTTCAAGCCAATATCTGGCCAGGCGAAGTTTTCGTAAAGCCACGTATTCCGGATGATTTTGCCGTGGCAGAACAGCGTTGAAAAATAAAAATGAAAGCGGTGAGTCAAATCCGGCGCGCCACTTGGCGCCGCTCAAGGCGGTCAAATAACGGCTCCGGGGGTTGTTCATGAAATCCAGGACGGCGCCGTAATGCCGGGAGCGGATTTTCCTGATTTCTCTTAACGGATGCCGCTTGTCGTAGGACAGAACCTCATGTAAGTGGGGATTGGTTTCAAGAACCGGAACCCCTCCTTCTTCTGTTAAAAAATCAATTTTTGAATCGGGGAAAATACCTTTGAGGTAGGTAATTACTGGCGTAGAAAGGAGAATATCGCCGATGCGCCGCAGTTGAATAATAAGGATTTTCATGGAAAGAGTTTTCAGTCGACAAGAACAAATTTAATGCGGAAGCGCTGTTCCGTGGCCTGGAATCCGGTGGGGAGCGGCGGGAGAGGCGAGGCGTTCCGCACGGCTCTCATGGCAACGTTATCGTAAAAAGCGTTGTTGGAGGTTTTCTCGATTTTGATTTCTTTGACCTCACCGTCTTTTAAGACCGTCAACCCGATGACGCAATCGAGGCCGGTCCCGTAAACGGCCGATTGCGTCCATTCCGACCAAATTTTCCGCCGCATAATGGCGAGGTAACTGCCGTATCCGAATCCGCCTCCGCCCCCGGCTCCTTCTCCGACCCCGATGCCGATTCCCGGCCCCTTTCCTTCACCAAGTCCGACGTAATTAGTATCCCCTTCTTCACCCGTTTTCCCGATCCGGACGATGTTGGATTTTTCCTGCTGAGTTTTCTCACCGATTGAGACGGGAACCGCGTGTTCGGCTTCCTTTTTTATTTCCTTTTCTTCCTTGGCTTTTTTCACCGCCCAGGGCTTTTCGGCTTCCTTGGCCGGCTGGACCGGTGCCGGTTTGCTTGGAACCTGCATTTTGGGCGGGAGCGGAACCACCTGGCCCAGGTTTTCTTTTTTAATCCCCCCGCCTCCCCCTCCTCCGCCCTGGCCAAGGTAGTCAAATCCTTCGATCATGAAGATAGGCGGTTGGCGCTTGACCCATGGGGACCACAGGAGGAAAGCGAGGAGCAGAAAATGGAAAAATCCGGAAGTAACGTAATACCGGGTCACTGGGTAATCTCCGGCATCACGGAGACCCCCAATTTCTGAACGTTGAGCTGTTTGGCGATATCCATGACAAACACGACGTCTTCAAAGGGGGCCTTCTTATCGGCCTCAATGAGGAGGGAGGCCCGGTTCCCGGGAGGCAGATTTCTGGCCAGAACGTTTTTCAGGTTATTCGCCGGAACAATTTTTCCCTCAAAGGCCAGGGTCCCGTCGAATGCCACTTCCACTTTCAGGGCCGTTTCCTCGGCGGTGCTGGCGTTTTTCACTTTGGGCAGGTCGACGCGCAATTGTGACTGTACCAGGATGGGCGAAATCACCATAAAGATGATGAGGAGCACGAGCGCCACATCGATGAGCGGAATCATGTTGATGTCCGTGAGGATGTGGTATTTGCCTCTGCCTTGAGGTGTTGTCACTTGCACGTTCTTGCCCCCCTAATCCAGACTCAGGTCGATGATCTCCTGGCCGACGATTTCCCAATCCTGTGTCAGCCGCCTGATTTTGTTGGTGTAATAGTTGTAAAAAATGAGGGCCGGAATGGCCACGACCAGGCCTCCCGCGGTTCCCACCAAAGCTTCGGAGATCCCCAGTGCTACCGCGGTGGCTCCGCCTTGCGTCATGGAAATCGAACGGAAGGCGCGGATAATTCCGATGACGGTCCCCAGCAGTCCCACGAAAGGGGCCACGCTCGCGATGGTTCCCAGGGTCGCCAGATGCGTTTCGAAATTCTGAACCAAGGCCTGAATCGTCCGGGTCAAAGTCCTCTCTTTTTCTTCGCGGTTTTTCCCCGTCTTGTAAATGTTTCCGGTTATGATGGCGAGAGGCTGATCGGAACCCTTGCAGAACTTGAGAATTTTGTCCGGATCGCGATTGGCCGAGATGGATTCAAGGAAGGGCTTTGATTTCGTGTTGATTCGCGAGAAAGTCCTCCATTTCTCAAGGACGACCGCGATGGTGATTATTGATCCGGCAAACAAAACGGACAATACCGGCCAGCCGGCAAAAATGACTTGTCTCCAGGCGACTTGATCCAATTGATCCTCCTATTCGTCATTCCTACGTTTAAAACCGTCATTCCCGCATGTCTCTAGCGGGAATCCATGGATTCCTGCCCGCCTGCCGGTCGGGCAGGCTTTCGCAGGAATGACGGTTGTTACGTAATTACAACTTTTTTGGCCGCAGGCCAATATATTCGACACCGGCCCCCAGCCCAATGTTCCGCTATTTTCTTTGGGTGTACGGCTTTAAAAGCTTGGATATGACTGTTAAATCTTGATCCCCAAATCCGTCAGTGGCCGCGGCTTCCATAATAAATCTGACGGCCTGCAGAACGGGGAGCCCCAGCCGCTTTTGTTTGGCAGTTTCGTTCATATAGACGACATCTTTCAGCATATTGGCCAGAGAGAAGGCCGGCGTGAAATCCTCTTCCAGTAAGGGTTTTTCCTTGATCTTGAAATAGCCGCAGTTTAAGGCGGGGCTGTGTTCGAGAACTTCAAAAATTTTTTTCGGGTTGACTTCCTGAATTCTGGCGAGGGCCGCGGCTTCGCAAATTCCGGTGGTCATTTCGGCGACCAGCAGGTTCATGCAGAGTTTAAGGGCTGTCCCTTTGCCGACCGGCCCCGCGTGCACAATTGCTTTTCCCATGGCCAATAGTAATTCCCGCCACTTGGAGATTAAATCTTCTTCTCCTCCGGCCAAAAGAATCAGCTCCGCGGCCTCAACCTGTTTTTTGCTTCCGGTGACGGGGCAGTCCAGGAACAACATTCCTTTCTGAGAGGCGGTTTCCGCCAATTCCAGTGTTGATTTTTCGTCGATGGTGCTCATTTGAATCAACGTTTTTCCTTTGACTTGCGCCTCCAGGATACCCTCCGGTCCGTTTAAAACATCAGCCACGGATTTGTGGTTGGTCACCATGGTAATTATTACATCGGTTTTTTCGGCCAGATCCTTTGGTGAGTTTGCCGGTTTCAAACCCCATTTCTCAGCTTCTTTGAGACGGGAAGGAGTCCTGTTGAAACCGAACACGTCGAATCCTTTGGCGCGGGCGTTTTTGGCCATGGCCATTCCCATAATCCCCAGGCCGACAAATCCGGCTTTGATTTTTTTATTTTCCATCATTATTGATGTAGGTGGGCCTTTCCTTAAGAATTTCTGCAGGAAGGATTTTCTGAAGGGGTTTGAGCTCCTCAACCACCTTTTTGTTGAGGGGTTTCAGATCCACCGAGAAAGTGTCGGCGATTTGTTTCCAGGATTTGCCCCTGTCTCTTTGGCTCAAAATTCGGCCGATTTGAACATTGGCCGCGGCCCCGACAATAATTGAGGGGACCAGTTCTTCGTACCCGTATTTAAGTTTTCGAAAATATTGGAGTTGATTTATGTCGACGCGGTATTTTTCGGAAAGATGGACGAGGACCGGGGTTTCATCGAATTTTCCTGCTGATGTCCTTTTCAGGGCAGGACTTTTTCCCGCCTCGGACGGCGCCCTCCTATTTTCGAAGGGCTCTATTTTTACCGGTTTGCCTGTCCCCATTTTGTACCCCGCAAAGATTATTCCGGAATAAAAGACGAGATAAACGACCATCAGAATGATAGGAACATGCACGTCATTCCCGCAGGTCTCTAGCGGGAATCCATGGATTCCTGCTTTCGCAGGAATGACGGTTTTATTCGAGGTCTTATTCATACTTTTCTGGTGTGGAGGTGTCCTTTCAGGCTTTTTCGCAACATAAGTTTGTCCCAAAAGCCAAGGCCCACAATCCTGAGACCGTACCTTTTCATTTGCCCGGGAGTGACCTGCCGCACGACCTTCGCCGTCACGGATAGGGGAATTTCCAAATGGCACTTATATTCTTTTTCGAGAAGCAGGTCTGTCTCGGTGTCAACGGCAAAACCCGATTTGCTCACGTCCACCACCACCCCCCGGCCGATGATTTCATCCACCAAGGGATTTTCAAATTGCACAAACATATTTGAGCCGAACCGCTCGCTTCTTCTTCTTTCTTTCCCTTCCATTTGCATATCTCCCGATTTTTTCAATTTTTACAACAAATGTCTGCCGCCATCCACTCGCAAGGTTTCTCCGGTGACGAAATCCGTCTGGGCCAAAAATAACACCGCCCGGGCAATTGCCATGGCCCCTCCCCATTTTTTTAACGGGGTGGCCTTGATGACCTCTTTATATTCCTTGGGAGAAAGCTTGGCGGGCGGGAGAATTGGTCCCGGAGCGATGCAATTTACCAAAATTTCAGGGGCGAGTTCCAAGGCCAGGATTTCCGTCAGGCCCACCACACCCGATTTGGACACATAATAAGGAAGCAAATTTTTATAGCGAGGGCGGCCGCTGGCGGCTGTCCAGTCGGCGAAATTAATGATTCTTCCCCCGCCGTTTTTCTTCATGAAGGAGCTGGCGGCCAAGGCGCAAAGATGGGCGCTTTTTAAGTTTGCCGCCAAATTTATCTCCCAGTCCGACTCGGAAATCTTATCGAGCGGAGTGGCCTCATAAATGGAAGCCATGTTCACCAAAATATCCAAACGCCCGAACCGCCTGATAACCGATTGAACGATTTTTTTTACCTGAGATGATTTGGTCACGTCCCCTTTAAGGATTAACGATTCCACTCCCTGTAATTTGACTCTCTCGGCCGCCGCGAGGGCGGCATCCTTGGAATGTCGGTAGCTCATGGCGACATGAGCGCCCGCTTTAGCCAGTTCCTCGGCCACCGTTATCCCAATCCGGGCTCCGCCGGTTATGAGTGCCACTTTGTTTTTTATGTCCATAATTTATTAAAAACTGGACCCCTGCTTTTGCAGGGGTGACGACTTCCGCCGCCGCTGCATGCTGGCTTCAAATAAACAAATTCCCGCCGCGATTCCCACGTTGAGGGATTCAACCATCCCCCGCATGGGTATTTTAACCGTATTTTTCAGCTCTTTCATTTCCAAAGCGGAAAATCCGCTGCCTTCGCGGCTGACGGCCAAGGCGGTCCCCACTGTCCAATCCACTTCGTCGTAAGTCAGGAGGCCGGACTGCGAAGCTCCGAACACATTGATTCCGGCGCTGCTAAGAATTTGGGTGGCCGACGACAAATTCGCGAAAGTCCGATAAGGGACGCGGAAGGCGCTCCCCGCTGATGCCCGCAGAGCCTTCGGATTAAATAGATCGGCGCAATTGGCGGTGAGCCAAATCTCGGTTACTCCCGCCGCTTCGGCCGTCCTAACTAAAGCGCCTACATTTTGGGGCAATTGGAGGCCGTTTAGAATAAGGATGAGCGGATTTCCGGAACTGGGGAGGTCATTTTTTAGTGCCAATGGCCTTTCGGCGGTGGTGACGATCCCGGGTGGAGTTGTCAAATCGGAGACAAATTCCATTACGGACGGAGCCAATAAATGAATGGGCGGGAAATCGGCAGGTTGATATTTGTTCAACACCTTTCTGACTTTCGCTTCGGTTTCCCTCAAGCAAAAGACTGACCGAATTTTCAGTTTGGACTTGAGGAGCTCCTCCAGGAGATTGGATCCCTCGGCGAAAATCAATTTTTTTTCCTTTCCATCCCGGATGAGCCTCAAGTGTTTTACCAGGGCATCGGTTCGTTTTTGAATGGGTTGGGCTGGTGTCATTTATTCCTTTTAAACATATATGATAAGAAAGCATGACAAAAACGAGAAAAATATTAAACCGCAATTTGAGGCGGAAGATCCGGCTCCTCTTTATTGTAACCGGAGTCTTGGTGGCGCTCACGGTTTTGCTCCTCATATTTTTCGCGGAAAGGAAGTTGGCCACGCTTGTGGGAGGAGGATTGGGAGAGAGTTTTTCCACCCAAATATTTGCCGCTCCTCATGATATTTCCGCGGGGAACCCCGAGTCGGCGGAAATCCTCGTGCAGAGATTGAACCGCCTGGGGTACAAAGCTGAAGCGGTTTTTTCGGGCGAGTTGGGCCGGTATTGTTGGAATGCCCCCCTTTTGAAAATCCATTTGCGCGGATTTAAAACGCCCTTCGAACGTCAGGATGAAACCACCATTGCTGTTAAAATCGGCCCCGACGGAATAGAGGATGTCAGAGATCAAAACCGGGAACGCCTCGCCGATGCCTATTTGGAGCCGGAATTGGTGAGCGAACTTTCCGGCCCCAAGAAAGTTCGACGCGAGGCCGCGACGTTCGAAGAAATACCGCCGGCGCTCATTGAAGGCGTCATCGCTCTTGAGGATATCCGGTTTTATAGCCATTGGGGGATTGACCCGCGAGGCGTGGCGCGGGCGATTTACAACAATTTTTTCACCCGGGGGGCCCTGCAGGGAGGCAGCACCATCACCCAGCAACTGGCCAAGAATTTGTTTCTAACCCCCGAACGGTCGGTTAAAAGAAAAATTTTAGAGGCGATTCTCGCGGTCTATCTGGATTTAAGAAAATCCAAGCGGGAAATTTTGACGCTCTATCTCAACCAGGTGTATTTCGGCCAGGATGGTCCGGTTAGCGTGGCGGGAGTAAAGGCCGCCGCGAAATATTATTTTGGGAAGGAATTGGCCCAATTGGATTTCGCCGAGTGCGCTACTTTGGCCGGAATGATTCGCTCCCCCTACCGGTATAACCCGGTTTCGCACCGGGAAAATTGCCGATTAAGGCGGGATTACGTCCTGAGGCGTTTGAAAGACAACGGCACCCTAACTTTTGTGGAATTTCTGGACGCCGTGTCCGAACCATTGGACGTACGGCCCGCTCCCGCCCAAAACCATGGGCAATCGGATTACTTTATCGCCGAAGTAATACGGCGTCTGGTACCGGCTTATGGTGAAGACGCGTTGTTCCGTTACGGGTTGAAAATTTACACGACGATGGATCCCCTCTTTCAGCAGATCGGGGTCGAGGCACTTAAAAACGGATCTCATCAAGCCGCCTTCGTTTGTTTGGATCCCAGGTCGGGTGAGGTTTTGGCTTTGGTGGGCGGGCGGGATTTTAAGGCGAGCCAGTTTAACCGGGCCACTCAAGGCCGGCGTCAGCCGGGGAGCGCCTTTAAACCGTTTGTGTACGGCGCGGCTCTGGAATTCGGTTTCACGCCGGCGTCATTTCTTTCTGACGAGAAACGGACCTTTGGCACCGATGAATCGCAGTTATGGGCGCCGCAGAATTATAACCGGGTTTACCTGGGAACGGTGACCGTGCGGGAGGCGATGGCTTTTTCCATTAACGCGGCCACAGTTGACCTCGCCAAAAAAATCGGGCCGGAAAAAATAATTTTATTCGCCAGAAGAATGGGAATCGCCAGCCCCCTCAAGCCGGATCTCGCCCTCGCCCTGGGGGCTTATGAAGTGACTCCTCTTGAATTGACGGGGGCGTATGAGCCGTTTGCCAACGGCGGGTTCCGCATTGAACCCCGCTTCGTGGAAGGAGTGCTTGATTCAAGAGGGGAGGCCCTCGAAATTGAGGGACCGGAAAAGAAATCGGTTTTAGATCCGGCCCTGTCATATCTCCTGACGTCCCTTTTGCGCTCCGTCGTGGAGGAGGGAACCGCCAGCAACTTAAAATCTTTGGGATGGACCGGGCCTGCGGCAGGCAAAACCGGAACCACCAACGAGGGAAGGGACGCCTGGTTCATCGGGTTTACTCCTCAATATTTGGCGGGGGTTTGGGTGGGTGACGATGAGGGACAGCCAGCCGCGGTTTTCGGTGCCAAAAATGCCGTTCCCATTTGGGCCCATTTCATGAAAGGAATTTATTCCGGAGTAAGCAAACTCCCGGATTTTGAGCGGTCGAAAGAAATCTTGGCTGTGGAGATTGATCCCGTGAGCGGTAAATTGGCGCGGTTCGGCTGCCCCCAACGAAAAAAAGAAATGTTTATCGCCGGAACTGAACCTAAGGAGTTTTGCCCCCTCCACCCCGGGGGCCTCAAGGGCTGGTTTAAACGATTGTTCGGTTCAAAGTGAATCGCCCCTGGGGGTGAAGTCCAATATTCTTAGGGGTGTTTTAGAAATCGGGGGATGGATTTAAACGTCCAGGCGACCGCCGGAGGCAATGTCCACGCCGGAAGTTTTTTTTCTTCCAAATTAAATTTTATTTGTTCCAACCTGCCGTTGATTTGTTGAAGGGCTAATGCCCCCTGGATGCGGCCCAGCAAAAGGCCAAAAAGGCCCTTGAATTTTTGTTCCTCAATGTAAGTGAGGGTGGTTCCGTGGGAATTGACCGGTTCAAAAATTAGGGTCCGGCGGACCCAGGAACTCCCTGATTCGTCGATAACCGATATTTTTTTGAAGGGCAGGTGTTCGGCAATCTTGAAATCGACTTCATTTTCAATGGGGTTCCAGTCTTTAAAATTATTCGTTTCCGACAGGTGCAACGCCACCGTTTCCACCGGCCGGTTTATGAATATGGAGGCTTTGATTTTTTGACTGGGAATATTTATAACATGATTGTTCATTTTAGATACTTTTATTATGCCGGAAATAAGATTAAGATAGCTTTAAAATGAAGTTAAGAACTTCTTAAGGATTGTCGGGACCAAAAACGAGCCTATTTTTAGATGCATTTTTTAATTAATCGAGCCATTTATCCCCTTCCCCCCGGAACCACGGAAATCCCCTTCATTCAGTCAGATGCCTTAACTTCATGTGGATTTGTGCATGCCTATTCAACACGCCTTGGGGGAGTAAGTTCCTTTCCCGCCGCCAGTTTAAACATGGATTATAAAATCGATAACGGAGAAAATATCGTCGAAAACATGCGCCGGTTTTTCACGGTTTTGGGGGTCCGGGATTGGCCCCTGTTTACCCCCAAACAGGTGCATTTGAATAAGGTTTTCGTTCTCTCCCTAGGATCTACCTGGAATAACGACTCCATCGAGGCCGACGCTATTGTGACGAATCTGACCCGGGTCCTTCTGGGGGTCCGGACCGCTGATTGCCTGCCTATATTGGTGGGAGACCCGGTCAAAAAGAGCGTGGGGATTATTCACGCAGGTTGGCGGGGAACGGTTTCAAGGGTGGCGGAAAAAGCCATCGAGGCGATGACCAGGGAATTGGGGAGCGACCCGGCGAACTGTGTCGCGGCCTTCGGTCCCTGCATATGTGAGGATTGTTATGAGGTTAAATCGGACGTTGTCAAAAAATTTGCCGAGGCTTTTGGACCTGATAATTTCATGAAATGGGTGGACCCCGGGAAAACCGCCTTGGCCGATTTAAAGGGGGCGAACCGTTCCCAGCTTCTCAAAATGGGCCTTAAACCTGAAAACGTGTTCGTTTCCCCCTTCTGCACGGTTCACCAAAATGATTTATTTTTTTCCAACCGCCGGGAAGGAAAAATCGATCCCGCCAAGGTGGGGCGGATGCTGAATGTCATCGGAATTAATATTTGACTGAGCAGCCGTTAATTTCCTCATTAAAATCCTCCCGTTTCTACAATATTTTTGGATTATCGAATCGACCGTTCTTTCAACGGTCCGTTAATGGTAAATTGATGCTCAAAATTCCAAACCTATGATAGACCGTTCCCTAAATTACGGCCGAGCGCACATTAAATCATTTCTCGAATCCGTGTCCCCCTACGGATCTTTGCTGGATATCGGCGCGGGGACAGGAGTGGACCTCGCCATAGCGAAACAGGTATGCCCAAAGGCCAGGTTTTTCGGTTTGGAAGTTCATGCGCCCTATTCCGAAAACCTCCGGTCCAAAGGGTGGACTGTCTATTCCGTCAATATTGAAAGGGATCCCTTTCCCTTCGATGACGAGAGCATCGAGGTGGTAATGGGGAACCAGGTTTTGGAGCATGTGAAGGAAATTTTCTGGATTTTTCATCAGATTTCCAGGGTTCTGAAAGTGGGCGGGCATTTGATTTTGGGAGTTCCCAACCTTGCTTCGCTGCACAACCGTATTCTTCTTTTGTTGGGGCGCCAGCCGACGAGTATCACCGTCCAATCGGCGCATATCAGAGGATATACCAAGTCTGGTTTATTGTCTTTTCTGGAGGAAGCTGGCAATGGACTTTATTCCTTGAAAAAATTTAAGGGAGCCAATTTTTATCCGTTTCCCCCGGTTTTGGCGAGGCCCTTGGCCGCGCTATGCCCCGGGATGGCCTGGGGAAATTTCTTTTTATTCCGGAAGACCCGACCCTACAAAAACGAGTTTATTGACTTCGCCTCACCCGGCCGCCTCGAGTCCAACTTTTTCCTCGGATGATTCCCTTCTCAGGTCAATTTTTTCAGGGCGAAGCATTTTAAATAGTTCGTCTCCGGCATCGATAATAGGACGGGATGATCTGAGGATTGCCCGCCCCTGAAGGAAATTTGAGCCGATCCGCCTTCCCTGGCCACGGCTTTTTGAACCACGCCCAGAAATTCCTCTTCTCTTACATGGTAACTGCAGCTGGAAGTTATCAAAGTCCCGTTTTCCCTGATGTGCCTCCAGGCCAGGCGGTTCAGTTTCTCATATCCTTTAAGGGCCTTCGGGATGTCTTTTTTCGATTTGGCGAAAGCGGGCGGATCGGCCACGATGAGGTCGAAAGTGTCCGCCGTTCCTTCGAGGAATTTAAAAACTTCGGAGGTGACAATCGAAGTTTTAGCCGGCGGAATATGGTTGAGTTCAATTCCTTTTCTGACGAGATCTAGTGCCTCCCGGCTTTCATCGACTAAAGTCACCTGGCAATCTCCCGCGTTTAAGGCACGGAGCCCCCACCCTCCCGAATAGCAGAATAAATCGAGGATTTTGGCCCCGGGATTTTCCCCCACCCATTTGGCGAGGTATGACCGGTTATCAGTCTGATCCAAATAAAATCCCGTTTTTTGACCATCCAGGAAATCGGCGGCGTAATAAACACCGTTATTCGAGAATTTTCCGTTTTTAAGTTCTGTTTCCGCGCCCAGCGTAATTCGTTTGAAATTTTCGATCCCTTCCAGTTTCCGGAAATTGGATTCGCCCCTGATAACCATGCCGTTTATTTCGGTTTTAAAAACCTCCCGGAAAATCTCCGGGATTGAAATCTCGAGGATGGGAAGAATTTGATCTATTCCGGCGGTATTAGATTGGAGCACCAATACGCCGGAATAAAAATCAACAATAAGCCCCGACAGGAGGTCCGATTCGGAGAATATAAGGCGGCAAGATCCCTCGGAAAATTTCCTGAGGCGGGCCTGAAAAGCCATCCTCAACCTTTCCCCAATTGAGGAGGGGAGGTCATCCACTTTTTCCCGACTTACAATCCGGCCGGCGATCAGAGAATGAGGGTTAATATAACCAGTTCCGACGATCCTTCCTTGGCATTCAAAATGAGTCCATGAACCCGCGGGAGGAAAAGGTTTCTCCAGGGTCAGTTCATTGGAAAAAATCCACAAACGACCCTGGTGGATTTGAGCCGCGGCCTTGGGGCTGATCGAAATTGGTTTTTCTAATATCATGGTTTACATTTATTTGGAAAAAAGCGGGGCGCAAATTCCAAGTTGGTTTTTGCGCCCCGCTTAGATTCTATTGAGGATTTTCTTTATTTAGGGGCGGATGGTGCTTGCTGCATCGACGACATCGGGCAGGGGGCTCCCATCATCATGTGGCAGGACCTTTTGCAATTCCCCATTAAATACCCGATTATTCCTCCAACGAGGAAAACGAGAATCACAATAACGGCTGCCCACCACGGGCACCCTCTCCGGCAACCGCAATGGCAATCGCCTTCACAGCAGCAGGATTCCTCTTCCTCAGGGTTTTTCCCCTCTTCTTTCTTTGCGTCCATAAATTTCATCTCCTTTAGTTTTGTGTTCTTTTAAATATAACAGTTTTGAGGGTCGTTTGGTTCCCTCGGATCCCTTCTTAACAATTAATAATTGAGGATGACGAGTTCGGCTATTTTCCCTCGGCCGGTTGATTTGGAGTTGATGGCCCGATGGGCCGTGACTTTCTCAATCCTGAAACCATTGTAGAGTTTCCTGACCAGCGGGGTGTCGGAATTGCTCAGCATGACCAGGCATCCGACTTTGCCCAGCATTCTATAGGTTTCAGCCAGGCGTTCCTGATCCTCGTCGCTGAAGGAATCCTTGGTGTAGCCGGTGAATCTGGAGGTTTGGCTGAGGGGCTGGTAAGGGGGATCGAAGTATACGAAATCCCCTTTGCCGGCAAATCGCAGACAGGCCGCGAAATCCGAGCAGAGAATGTGGACATTTTTCAGAGTCTGGTGAACCGCCCGCAGGTTTTCTTCATCGCAGATGAGAGGGTTCCGGTATTTGCCGAAGGGGACGTTGAATTTCCCGAGGCTATTGACCCGAAAGAGGCCGTTGAAGCAGGTTTTGTTCAGGTAAATGGTCCGGGCCGCTTTTCCGACGGGATCGGCGGGCTCGGCCGCCCGAATCCGATAATACTGTTTTTCGTCGTTGGCATATTTCGGCTGCCGGAGGATTTTGATTAGAAGTTCGACCTTATTTTTTATGACGTCGAAGCAGTTCATCAGATCTTCGGCTGAATCGATCAGAATGGCATTTTTCCCCGGCCTTATTTTTCCGCTGTTGTACAGGTGGAAAAATACCGCCCCGGCTCCGACGAAAGGTTCCAGGAAGTTTTCAAATTGCGCGGGGAAAAAGGCTTCGTACTGTTTCAGCATTTGGCCTTTGCCGCCGGCCCATTTGAGAAAGGGATAAGATTTTAAATCCGTTCCGGCGGATTTTTTTTTAGGATTTTGATCCCCTTCGATTTTGTTTTTCCTAGCCCAAAAAGCGAATCTTTCCTTCAGAAATCGCCACAGTTTTTTCATTTCCGCTCCTTTGAAGGCGGAGAATACCAAAGAAAATTACGTTTTAGTAATGGTTCTCGGAGAGGGTTCTCGAGAGGGAGGGGTCGAGTCTCCGTTCCAACGCCTCAACATAAACGGCGTTGGAACGGAGACTCGACCCCTTACCCCTATCGCTATTGGGAACGGCCCCAATCACCGGAAAAATATTGAGTTTTAGAGGGTTTTCTCGGTTTCTGGCGGAAAAAATTTGCAACTCTGTTACCAAACTTTAAGGACTTCTTAATCCGTTGCCAGCTATTATTTATTTGAGCTGGTTTTTCCAACTAATTCCTTGAACAAACCATCTAAAATCACGAAAGTTTTTAGCGCGGCTTTGAGTTTGGTGGTCCTGACCACCAACTGCCTCCTCGCGCACGTCACCGAAACCAATTTCTGGAAAGACCGGCGGAGTAAAATCCCTCCCAACAGTCAATTGGCTCAACTTCCCTTGGGGCTTCCTGACCATAACCCTTTTTCATTCCCGACCCCTCTTTCTAAAATTTCCTCGGCGGCGTTGTCCTCCGCGGTCTCTCAGCGTTGGTTGAACAAATGGACAAAAAACGGGAAGGACGCAAGGCTCAGAGAAATCCTCGCCGCCCTGCCCCAGCAATTCGGTTCCATCCGTGAGGTCGTCGAAGGAGCAAGTGCTGGTCCCGTCATTGTCCACATTCAGGACGTCCACATGAATTCCGAAGCGCAAGAAAACATCGGGAAAACCATCCAGGAGCTCATCAACCAAAACAAAACCGATTTGGTCGCCCTCGAAGGCGCTTTCAAACCAATCGACCTCTCCTCTTTCAGACAGTTTCCGGATCAGAAGACGGTGCGGGACGTCGCCGACTATCTTCTGAAGGAAAATAAAATTTCAGGTTCCATTCACGCGGCTTTCACCAGCTCGAAACCCATCCCCGATATTTTGGGAGTGGACGACCCGTTTCATTACGAAGCGAACGTCGAAGCTTACCGCCAATCGGCGCCTCTCGTTCTAAAGAACAAAGCCGCACTTGCGCAATGGAAAAAATATTTGGCGGAAGAAAAAGCCCGAGTGTTTTCCAAAGAGCTTTTGGCCTTCGACTCTCAAGTCGAGGGTTTCCGAAGCGGGACAATGAGTTTGGGAGATTACGTCAAGACGCTGGCGAAAAGAGCCCAGGGCGTGTCTTTCACCGTCGACACATTTCTCGAGGCCCTAAATCTGGAAGAAACCTTGAACTTTAATCAGGTGGAAGTGGAGCGGTCAGTCCTCATCAATCAGCTCATCAGCAAACTGAACAAAAATCAAATCGAAGATTTAATGAATTTGAGCCTGGCGTTCCGCCTCGGACAGATTAACCATGCGGACTTTTACGACGCCCTGACGGCTCTCTGTAAGAAAGCCGCCGTTCCCTTCGCCCAATTCAAGGCCATGTCGGCCTATGTTCAGTACGTGCTTCTGGCGGAGAGCGTCAATACCGAAGACCTGTTGAAAGATCTCAAGGCCATGGAGACTTCCGTTTACGAATCCCTTCTTCGTTCGGATAAGGAGCGTGAACTACTCGCCGAGGCGCGCCGGTTCTATCTGACGGGTAAGCTGGTGGATTTCGCGCTCACGCCCGAGGAGTGGGAAGAATACAAAAAGACCGTCCCTCGGCCCTCGTCCCTGGTCCCTCGCGGAAATTCCTCCGATTCTAGGGACGAGGGACCAGGGACGAGGGACGTTTTTTCTCTTTCTCCTTTCGAATCTTTCTACCGCGAAGCCGAGGCACGGGATGCGGCCATGGCCGCGAACCTCTTCAAATCTGTGAGCGAAAAGAAGGCCCGGGTCGCCGTCCTGGTGACGGGCGGTTTTCATTCCCAAGGGATCGCGCGCCTCGCGCGGGCCAAAGGGCTCACCCTCGTGAGCTTCGCTCCCAGGCTGACCAAAGTCGACTCCAAGGACGGCTCGGCGTACTTGAGCGTCTTCACGCAGGAAAAAACTCCTCTCGAAAAACTTTTCCAGGGGCAGAAATTATTCCTGGCCGAAGAACCGTTATCCCTGGCCTTTGACGGAATCAGTGTGGCGGCTCTTGCGCACACGCGTAAAACCGCCAGCGATTCATTCCTTAGCCGATGGCTCGTCAAACCTCTCCGCGCCGTGCGACTAATGGTTAGGTCTATCGCCAAAGAAAAAATCAGCATCAAGGGATTCCTTTTATCTGCCGCGCGAAAGCTGAAGCCGTTGGACATCGAAGCGGCGGCTCGGTCAACTTCAGACCCCCAAAAGCCTTTTGAAATCGACGTCAAACTTAATTCCCCCTCGCTTCTGGCTTTTTTCCGTTGGTGCCTCGCGGGGTTGGAATCCGTTTATTTCCGCCGCGTTGTTCTAGGGGGAATTCTCGTCTGGGGATTCTTAAGGGTCTTGGGAGTTTGCGGGCCCGCGCAGTTTTCTCCCTTTTTCATCGCGGCCGCAGCCGCGGCTTTATCCCTTCATGGGCCAGGGGAAAAGCGGCCTTCAAGGAGCTTTAAAGTCAGGGCGACAATTTCCAACAGCGCTCCTGAAATGCCCGTGAGCGGTACGGTGGTCATTTATGAGACAACATCTCCCGAAACCCAAACCCAAAGCCAGGCGATTCTTTCCGATGAGCAGATAACCGGAGAAATTAAAAAGTTCGATGAGGCTGTCGACTTTTTACTGAATAGATTGGACGCCCTGCCTCAAACTGACTTGACGTTACGAAAGAAGTCACAAATTACTGCTTGTTGGAACATGATAAGACCGCGCTTTTTAGAGGAAATCCGCGGCCAACGATTGCCGGCTTGGTTGGTGTTGGAACGATTAATCCGCCAAGCGGCCGCGGAAGAAAAGAACGAGAGACGCCGTGAATTCGTCCTTGTCGGGCAGGACATCGTTACGTTGTTGAAAGATGAAATCGTAACGTTGCCGGAAATGAAAGGGGATGACCGATTCATTTTGGTGTTGAAAGGCGAATATCCCAATCCCTCCGCCATCGGCCAGATTATCGAAGACAACCACCGCCGGCTGAAGGCGATCGTATGGCTGGGCAAGTTCGGTCTTTATCATTGGGTGACGGTCTGTGCGGAGGAGTACAAAATACCGGTTCTCGGAGGGTTTAAGGATCAGAATATCTTTGAAAACATTCAAGCCGACGATTTTGCCATTGTGGACCCGGGAGAGAAGATGGTCGAATTCAATCCCACTTCGGACGAGCGGGAGAGCAACCTCATCGCGGGATTGAAATTCATGGCGTTAAACGAGGTTTATACGCTGGACGCCGGGAAGCCCGCCCGAACTCAGGACGGCCAACCTTGGCATGGCGGTAGAAAAATAACCAATCCCATCGGCTGGGTGTTGAAGGATTTCCCCTCCAAAGAGGAAGCCGATCTCATCAACGAACAGGCCGACGGAAACGTGGGACTGTTCCGCACGGAATTTCTTTATCCCGACACGATTGGTCAGCTCCCCGACGATAAGGATTTGGCTGGGAAATTCCTGAAAATGGCCAACCAATTAAAGGGGATCGTTTCCATCCGCGCCATCGACCGTAAAGGCGGCGACAAAGACAAAGATATGTTCAGACTTTACGGAGAGGTGTCGCATGGGTTGAGCTTCCTGTTGGAAAGCAAGTTGGGGCAAGAGGCCTTTATGACTCAGTGCCGGGCTGTTTTAAGAGCCTATGCCGCCTCAGAGAATCACAATCTCCAATTTTACATACCGATGGCGGAGACAAAGGACCAGGTGGAGAAGGCGCTTCGAATTTTTAACCAGGCCAAGGACGACTTGTGGCGCGAGGAGGGCATCGACGCCAAGGCCATGAAATTCGGCGTCCTGATTGAAACCGTCCAGGGCGTGAGCAATCGCCGCGACATCATTTCTTGGCCGGGGGTCGATTTCGTCGACATTGGGACACGCGACCTAGCCGAAGACATGGGGCTCACGGAAGTTTTGCACGGCGGCTATCTCGAAAATATCAGGGCCGTTATCACCACCGCCCAGGAATTTCAAAAACCGGTTGCCATTTGCGGCGAATATTCGTCGGACAGAAACCTCATCGTCTATGTCAATTCCCTTCTCCTTGATGAGACGAAAGACATACCGGGCTGGGCCATGATGCCGGCCAACATCCCGGCTCGGAAGGCTTTCATCCGGCACTTAAACCGGGAAGAGCTGAGGAGAAAATTGAAAGGCCAGGGTGAAAGCATTGAATTCGAAACTATCGAAAGTTTAGTGACTCAAACCAACGAGGCCATGAAAAATGAATCTTCCGCCACCCCGGAGTTCAGCGAAGCCTATCTCAAACTCCGCATTCAGAAAGGCGTAAGAACCACCCTGATACCGGACTTTGACCGCCAGATGGACAAAAACCTGGTGGATGTGATTTCAGTGAACGTCCGAACTCTGATCGCCCCTCCGGGAAAAAAGACCCCCCGGCGGGTGACGGCCGCCAAGGCCGCCCGGCTGGGATACGACTACACCTTCCTGAACATCGTCGGGCGAATCGCCGCCGGATCACTTCGATACGTTTCGAGGAACCTCAATCACGCGAATGTCTTTCTCGCCCGCATCCGGCAAAATTACATCGACCGGTTGATCCTCGGCTACGACACCAATAACCGTTACACTGTGGTCGCCTCCGAAGGCCGTCGCCAGGGCAAAGCTCAAAGCACTATTCCCGTCGGCTCGGAATTGGGGTTCGGCGAGAAGGGGGTAGGCACGCTCCTCCTCTCCATGGAAGGTTATCAGGCCATGATCAATCCTTATAAAAAGGGGACGCTGGTCGCACGAGTTTATGGGACGGGCGGAGATCCCAGCCGGTCTCTCCTGCGCGTGCCGGACGCCTATATGTTCAAGCTGGTGGTGTCGCCGGAGCTGGCCTCCAAAGTGGGAGAAGGAAAATTGACGGCGATTTTGAAAAGCGGCCAAACGAAAGGCGACATGCTTGATCAGGAAACGGTGGTCGACGAGCTTTTCCAAAAAGCCGTCGGTAAACTGGATCACCCCCCGAAAATCGGGGTGTTGTTCCGGCCGCGGCACAGACAGCTAATCGAAGCTCTGGCCAAAAAACTGAGAATTGATGAAGACTTCGAAACAATGGAAAAGTATGTGGACGAAAATGACGGTTGCACCGTTCTCCCCGGCAAGTATGGGACGCTGGAATTGTTTGAAAACGACGACTGGTCCAACGGCATGGCCATGAGCCAGAAAGACGAACTGGACATTCTGATCGGAGCCGGCGGAACGCCGGAAGCCGTCATGAGCGCCGTCCTGGTTAGGAAGTTGGGCGGAGGGTTCGCCGGCGTTTTTGTGCCCCAGAGCATGAAAAAGTTCTCGGCCAATGAAAAGCGCCTATTTGCCCGATTTGACGAGATAAACACTCGCGCGGTATTCACCCAAAATATGTTGGTTCCCGGACGTCCGGATGACATTGCGTGCACCATTGGAATCCTGAGAGATTATGAAAGATTGAAAGAAACGATTCCGGGCCCTCGCGTGGATGAGCAAGGGAATGTCACCGCTCATGTGTTGTGGGTGGGGCAGGGAGAAGTGCTGGATGTGGAAATAAAATACCGGACCAGCATAAACGAAGCTCGTCGATCCCTCAACAAAGAACCGCAGAATGTCGACTTGAGATGCCAGTTGGCGGTCGCGCTGGTCGAATTCGGGCAGTACGAAGCGGCGCTCCAAGCTTTGGAGGGATTTAAAAGACCTCCGAAAGGCCGGGACGTGCATAAATTGGAAGCCGTCCGCGAATATATTATCGGCGCCCAAACGATGGTGACGAAGGAAGGGACTCCCGAGGAAATCTGCCTGGAAGCGATTCGACACTATCAAGCTTCGCTCCACATCATAGCTGAGAATAAATTGAGCGAGTTTCAGCCGCCCTCGCAGGACACGCTCTTGACCACCCTTGATCAATCGGGGAGCGGCTTGCACGAATCCATGGGCCTAAACCGGCGCATTCGGCGCATCTATTTCTTCCTGCGGGACGACGCCCTCCGGCGAAGCGAGGAGGCCAAAAGTGAACCGACCAGGAAGGCGCTGCTAAAGGCGGCGTATTCTTATTCCGAAAAGGCGGTGGAATATTCAGAGCGGGGTTTTGAAACGCGCCGGCGGGACAACGCCCTGCGCCTTAGGCCTTTGATCACCGAATATAACAACAGGATCGCGCGCTTGGTGGTGAGGCAAGGGCAGGAACCGAATCTTAAGACCCGCATCGGACTCGCGTATAAGATTTACCAGAAACATTGGAGGGAAAAAGACGTCCAGGCTTACTCGAAACTTCTTAAAGAAAGGGGGAGCTGCCTTTGGGCGCTGTACTTCTATGCGACGGTTATTTCCGAAGACCAGCTGGCGGATCAAGCCAGGATCATACGCGCTTTTACTATCGATCCGGAGGCCCGCGCCTGTTGCGAGCGAATGGTGGGCAAACGTCTCCCCCGCCTCAGCGAAGTCGTCAATACGTTCGCCGCGCTGGTCGAAAAAGCCAGGGATCCGAATTCCATGATCGATGTCCTTCCGTTCAGCGAGCCGACATTTTCCGATCTTATCCGTTCCGACCGCCTCCTTGTCCGGGAGCGGTTCAAATTCATCCTGGAACATCTTACGGACAAAGTTTTCAGAACGAAGGGGCTGCAGATCTTCCGTGAACTGATGGAGGGCGGGGCGTTGGCCAAGGCGGATATCATTCCCCTCCTCCACCGCCTCGAGGCGCGCCGGGCCTACATCGATGAAGCCGTCCGTTACGCGGAAAAGGTCATTGGCCTTCCCCAAATGATGGGATTATGGTCGATCAATCTGCTATTCAAGATCGCCAAACTTTATGATGACTTGGGCCAGGAAACCCAAGATCCGCGGGACATAAAAAAGGCCCAAACCGCTCTGACCATCGCGACCAATGCGGAGACTTTTCGCGACTATATGCGTCACCACACACAAGCCTCAGGCCAGCCTGTTTTTACCGAAACTCAAATCCGCGGCTTGAACGAAACCCGGGCGGCTCTTCTTTACAATCAGCCTTGGATGCCGGATCGCCTGGCTGAATTGGCCAAAGGTGCTGAAGCATTCCCGGCTTCTCACCGGCCCAATTCATCCCTTTTAGAAATTCTGACGGGTAACAAGCGGATTGGGCGCTGGGGCATGATTCTGGAAGTGGTTGTGTTCTCGGCAATGATTCTTTTTGCGCCGTACAATTTAATTTCTCAGGGATTGATTGCCTTTTATTACATTCTCCACCTTCTCGCCTGGCTGGTGAGTCCGCTAAAAAACCGGCCCCCGCCTTGGCAGCGGGCCCTTGTCCACGGAATGGTATTTGGCTCCTATGCCCTGGCTCACGCAGCAATTGCATCCCTCCCGATCTTTTCGATTTGGTCTTTTCTATTCCTGCTCGTCCCTGTCGCCCTCCACTCCTATTTCGACCGGGACTTATGGCAGCCGGAACCGGCCATCGTTCCCATCACGAAAAACGGCGCGGAGGATAAAAAAGGCGAATTCCGGTTGGAGCGCTTGTGGCGAGTGCTTTTGGGAACCGCCGCCGCGGCCGATTTATTGGTGGGCCTTTGGCTGGTGATTCAATCGGCTTTTGGTTTCGACTTCGTCGGTTGGTATTTAGAGTTTTCCGGAGAGGTGAGTTTGCAATCCGCAATTTCCTCGGTTTTGATTGCGACGGTTTTCGGCGCGGCCGCCCGGAAAGCGAGCGTCTACATGACGAACAGCCGCGCCCAGGAAACATGGTGGAGGGACATCATTTTCTTCTCCTTCGCTTTTTTCCTGTACAGCTTCCTTCTTGGCGTGGGGACATACTTTCTATACCTCCGGGTGTTCGGTCCGGCTTGGCCCAAATTGGCCAAAGCCCTGGTTTCTTTCTTCTTTGGGACAATGATTTGCTCCTTCTATGAGGTCATAGAGTCCAAGAATAAATTCTCCCGCTCCGCCCGCTTCCAGGGGCGGCATGATTTGAAGGAAGCCTCGGAAACCCTCGAGCACGGCCAGTGGAACCGCGCCGTTAAAAAGGTGACCGCTGGATTCTTCGCCCGGATGGCCTTTGTTTTCGTCATCCACGATTTCCTGCAGAACGTCCTTCCCATCGAATACAGGATATTCGTGAATTTTCTGCTGGGATATTTCGTCGGCCTTTTCCGGGCCTCTTTCACCTATGGCGATGATCTGGTGTTGAGCCCGCGCGTGGCGCTGGCTTTAGGGGCGGGCTCCGTCGGTCTGAATCTAATGCTGAGGCCGTCGCTAGGGGGTTTAACTGTCACCCTGCTTTTCGGGATTATATCCTGGCTTTATTTTTCTGGTTTCAAGTTCGATGGAAGCGGCGCTCAGCCCAAGCAGGGGCAGGCTTCTTTTTCAGCGGATTGGGACGATTCAACCAAGCGGCTGGTCTTATTCGGGCCGGATGGAATAAACGCCGATAGGGTGAATAAAGCGCCATTGCCAGCCAACGCGACTATTCTGATTGTGAAACCGTCGGAAGATGACACGCTGCCATTTGCTGGCCATCTCATCACCGCCTTACAAGATCCCCGTCTCAACAACTCGGTTCATTTTACGAGCCTCCAAGGAGATACCCCTTTATCCGACGCATTGCGAATGGTGAAACCCGATCTTGTCGTCGCACCACCCATAGGTTTTCAACACCTGGAATACGCACTGAAGGAATACGGGTCCAGCCAGCCGTCAGGGCTGCGTGTCCTATATTATGACCCCTTGATGAAGGGATCCGAGTTGAATTATTTCCATCCCTTTTCTCCGGATTATTTAGAGAGGATTTTATTTGCGCTCTCGGCGCATCGCACTCAGGCTCGCCGGACCAATTATCCGGCGGCGACAAAACACCTCTCAGCCTACGCTTTGAAGTTGGCCCGTTTTCTTGGAGTGAATTTCAGTGAGAGCCCGACTCCTCCGGCGGGCGCTCATCCCTTCATCGCCGCCAAAATGGTGAAGGGCGAAGTCGTCCCTCTTGGTTCCAACGAAACCTCCAGTCTTGCCACCGATTTAAATTCTGCCCCTTCCGTTTATTTCATTTCCCCCCACCCCGACGATATGGAGATAGCGGCCGGGGGACTGGCTTTATCTTTGGCGGAACGCGGAGCCCATGTGCACAATGTGGTGATGAATTTGCGGAAATACGGCGTTCAACCGACTCTTTGGGAAAGGCTTTATCTTTTCTTCAGATATGGATGGGGCGGATATGAAAAACGAGGAGAATTGAGACGACCCGAAGTTCTCCGTGCCGCGCAAAGGTTGCAGGAGGGATTAAAAGGGAAGGTGACCGTCGACATCCTGAATTTGCCCATTGGCGAACAGCCCGCCGCATCGGTAGAGGAGGATATTCATTCGCAAAAGTTCGCTCCCGATTTGGAGGAAATTCAAAGACGGGTTTTCTCCGCCGTTCAAGAGCATCAGCGCACCGGTAGCAAATCGCCGATGGTATTCATCCTCCCCGATATTAATGACGCTCATTTCGACCATCGGATTACCAATAAACTTTATCTCGACGCATTGAGCCGGGCTTCAAAAGAGACCGGGGTTGAAATTGACCTCTTATTCTATCTCGCGCCCTGGACGGGAACTTTTAACACCTATTACCTGAGCGATGAAACGAACGAAAAGGCGACGGCAAGCTCACCCGGTGTCGCCGCAGAACGCGCCTCCATAGCCAATTCATTTATGCGCGGGATGGCGTATCTGGTCAGCGAATTGGCCGGCGGTTTCGGCACGAAATCTTATAGTCCCAGCCACTTGGGCGGCCGCTTCGCGGAGCGATTTTATCGAACTTATTATCCGCCAAGAACCACCGGTATTTTCGCTGAGGACCCAAAGCTAGGTTACAAAGATCCCCAAAGACCCGTCAGCTCAGAAGGGTTTGGTTTGGATCTCGAAGCTGTGGCTCGGTTTGGACAATTTGTTCTGGGACCGAATCATCCTCTTGTTCGGTCTTTTGAGAAAGATGACGAGAAAGGTCAGTTGGAGAAAGAAAGGAAACACAAATTCCGTTTAAGCCTAGTTCACCGGGTTCCTATGGAGCAGGTTCGAAAGAGTCCGGCTTTTGGCGAGCTCATGGATCAACTTCGGCAATCTCGGGCATATAAAAATGGAAGGCTGAATTTAGTTGACCAGGATAAAATTCACGTCACTTTCCTGGGTGGTTTGGAAGACCTCCTGCCTGGTGAAAAACGGAACTTCCTTGAATCCAAACTACGAGGTGGGAAAGAACTGGCGGAAGAAGACTGGCCCGTCCGCGAAGTCCTTGACCAATTAGAAAAAAGATTAAGCGGGCAAAGAACAATGAATATTCACATAAGTGGTTTATGGACTCTTACCATCACAAACGGTCGAGTGTATATGAAGATTTATCCCGATATAGGAAAGGAACCGGGCGCAAACAGGATGGGTGAATTAACCGAAGCGGTTGGGGGAAAAGACTGGAAGACATATCCCATGAGCCTTTACCAGGTCGTGGGGGAACTGGATCTGGAAGAAAGGGCGGAGCTCGACGACATATTCCACACATTTCAGGATAGAACCTTTTTCAAATATTCTTTGGGGGAAGTTCAACTCATTTCTGTCGAGAACTCTGTTTTACACGGGTTTAAACAGTGGGGGGCGATAAGATTAAACCCGTCCGAAAGTGAATCTTCGGGAGGGAAAAAATTCCCCCACCGCCCCGCTTCCGTTCCGATCGACGCATCCCTGGTGGTGCTCGCCATCGTGGCCTTGGGCGTCGTCGCGTGGATGAACCCATTACTTGGCCTCGGATTCGCCATCACAATTGGAATCGCGGCCCTTCTGTTTCTTTTTATTTCGCTTAGCCGTGTTTTCCCCCTGCCTGTATTACTTTTCGACGGAAGGATTATTTTCCAAGACATCAAACTTTTCGACTCCCCTGGAAATTTAATGGCAGACAGGACGGCCACCGTGGATACGAAAAGACCCAAGGAGATTGTGAACGATGCCGATTGGGAGATGATAAAAAAAGGGAAAATCAGCTGGCCCAAAACCGACCCAACGACGGACGAGTATTTTCTTCGGGCCATTTTTAAGACGGTCACGGATCCCAAATACGAAAAATACGACCCCCAGGTGAAATCCGTCGACCAATTAACCTCCCGTCACATCAAACATACACGGCTGGCCCTTTTGGGAGGGAAAACGACCGGCCACCTATTCGACAAATACCGGCTCCGTCCGGATAGACGGGGCAAGGACACCGTTCGATTTATGATGGAGGAAACCGGGATCTCGGCCAGAACCCCCGCGCCCGCCGATATCAAGACGGTTGATGTATTAATTGAACGGATAGCCGCCGGGGATTTCACTTTTAACGGGTTTAATAAAGATCAAGTAAAGATTCCGTGGGATGATCTTTCCTGGGAAGTCAAAAGGGAGCTTATTGAAGAAGTGGCCGCGGCCAAAGCCGGAAAACCTCGGGATCAAATGACAAAAGAGGAGTTGAAAAAATGGGTATTGAGTTTAACGAACAATGATTTTATAGATGACAAGCTTTCCCTGGTGCGGGGAATTAGTGTGAGGAACATGTATGAATGGTTCATTATAGTTGTGAGCAAAGGGAAAATCCCAATAACGGCGAGATGGTATCTTTTGAAAGACATTCATTACCTCCCCGATGATCTCCCGGCTGATCTGAGTGAGAAGCATCTTCGGGCACCGGAAGACCTGGTCCGGCTCTTGAAGGAAAAGGCCCTCCTCATCACGCCTTGGAATCTTCTCTGGGAATATAACCTGCGGTTCATTCGAAATCTCGTTCGCGAAGTTGCTGCCTGTTTGTTTTATAGGGCGAAAACTCCCGCAGAAGTCGTGCAAATCCTTCCCCATGTGACTAAAGAAGTGGTTTTGCAGTTCTTAAATCCGGAAAAAAGTCGCGGTTTTTGGAGAGTTCCCCTTCCCCGGCTCGGCCGCAATCTCCGCCATTTTTACTGGTGGGTGAGTCATCGTCCCCGAGGGGATCGGGCCGCCATTCCCTATCTCCTGGAATCTTTGGAGTGGAAAGATGATTTTCCTCCCGCGCAAGGAGCTACGTTGCCCCAGAAAATTGGAAAGATTGAAAGGAATGGAAAGCCCCGGGGTCTCTCAAAAAGAAAGAAAAAGGAACCCGCCCTCTCCGATCAACCAAAGCCGGCATCCGAGGTCGAGTCCGAATCTCCGCTTGAACCGACCGAGGCGTGGGAGGAATTGGACGTTCCCATCGCCGAACTCAGGGCCCTCAAAGCGGCTGAGAAAAAATCCGGGAACGGTAAACCTTTAACCCGGCCCGGCAAGCGGGAAAAAAATTTCCACCCCAAAAAACAGGGAACGAATTCCCACCCCAAAAAACGGAATACAAATTCTCGGCCAATAGAATTGGTTGTCTCCGGATGGAACGGCTGGGCTCCCCCCATGCCATTTGAAAAATGGATGGAAAATATCCAGTTCGAGGTTCGGGAGAGGGAGATCAGGGAGGAAATGCGCCGGTACGAAAATTGGCAGACGCTTCTTCGCCAACCGGATGGAAATTTGCGGGCCGATATTGCCATGGCCGTTCGCATTTTCCAACTTCTCGCCGAAGTGGAGCGCCCCACGAAATTGTTGGGATACCTCATCCATTTGGCCACGACGTACCCTCGAGCTGTCGATTCCGTCCTTCGTGATCCCTATCGCTGGGTGGGCCGGTTTTTGGGGTCTGCCTTTACCCAGCACCTCCTGGATTTCAAGGCAATTGATCCTGAAGTGGCCCCCGGTCAGAAATATTCGGTTTTTCTCAAGGAACAGTTGGCTCAAATGATCAAGGCGGAAGGCAACGGGAAGAAAAATCAAGAAGAAATCTGGATGGACGAAAGTGAACCTCCCGTTCAGCCGGCGAGAGACGACGGAGAGGAAAACGCGCCCGTTGTCGAACCTTTGGCCCCGGCCGTCGAGGCCTTGGCTGCCCCAATAAGAACGGGGGAGATAACTATAGTGGAAAAATGGGACGGGAAAGCTCAAACCGCGGCAAACAAGAGGTATTGGGAACTGCAAGCTCTGAGAGATTTTGAAATTAGACGGCAAACGGGTGAGTGGAAGGCGAATCCCGGTCAGTTTCGAACCCTGATTCACAATTTTTGGGAAAAGCACATCGAAGGAAACGACAGGAAAGATTATTTGGACCCGATCAGGATTTGGGCCAGGGAGAACCCCAAAACGGCGCTCCACGTTTTGAGTCCACCCCCCCAAGACCAGATAGATGCGGGGGATTTTGGGAATTATAGCGTCGTAGCCTTTCTCGAGACCCCTCAAGGGCAAGCACTGAAAGAAACCGTCAAATTGAGGGTGGCCAAATTAGAATTAGAAAAGGGGACCACCTCGCCTTCTTTAAAACCCCCGCAAACCGGCGCCAAATCTCCCAGCAAAACCACAAAGAATCATCCGCGCAAAGCCTTTACCTTGAACGAAATCCTGGTGGCGCTGGGAATTATTTCGGCAATCGCCTTCTTGGCGGTGAAACCGGCGCTGGGAGTGGCCTTTTTAATTTTTATCGGAATCTTGGCTTTCCTGGTTTATTCCATTTCACAGTTGCGTGTCTTTTCATGGTCAGCGGTGCCCGTTCTAAATGGAGGATTTATCCAAGAGAGCGGGAAGCCGGTCGAAAAGAAAATTTTGGCTTTTTCCGCTGAAAGTGGAAGAGGAGAATCTGAAAACCCCGTTAGATCTCAGGGGTCATCGAACCCTCAACCGGATTTAGAGGCGAAAATCCGGGAGGCGCTCCTCCCCTTCCTCCTTCAAACTTTTGATCGGGCCGAATTCGACGGGAAGGTTTGGGAAACGGTTCGCGTCCGCCTTGAGCCCCTCCTAGGAGATTTTCCTCCGGAAGTGATCGCCGCGGCAAAGGCCGCGGCGGAAATGCCCGCGAACACCCCTCCCATTCATTGTTATCAAGGTCTCTTTCAATTTGTTCGGGTCCTTAATCGCTCCGCCTTGAGCTCAAAAGGTTTCCTGGTCACCGCCAGCGCCACCCGGTTCGATCCCCCCTATCAGTTCGAAGTTATTCTGATTCCGATCCACCCGGAAAAAACCCGATATTTCACCATCGAACCCTTCGGGATTGAAAGCCCGCAATATTTATCGGCTCTGACGGCGGAGCGCTGGCCTTTCGAGCCCTGGGCCATCTCATCCCTTCAGTTGGGCAGTATCAGTTCACGTGTTTCGGATCTGGCGCAGAAAATGATTGATTTAATTCGCCGGTACGAACATCTCGTCATGTTCGAGGAAGACACTCTTTGGGTGGCTTATTACACTGATTGGCTGAAGAGAGCCTACGGGCCGCGGCCCACCGTTGATTCCATCGCCGATAACCTCATTGAATATTCAACTTTTCACGAACAGGCGCACCAGGCCTCCGGTGTCCTCGGCGATTTTGTTTATTCCGAAAGCCCCGCCGAGAAACGGGCTTATTACGACCGGATCCAAATTCCCGCTCAGGGGTGGCGGTACGTTGCTTTCATGGATGGCATCCTCAAGCCCGCCGGGCCATTGACCCGCTTGGTTAGAGGCGATTATCACGGATGGGTTTATCCAGGCGAGACCGAGGCGCTCCGATCCCATCAGATGGCGCGCGACATTTTTGAGCTCTATGGAACAATCATCGGAATCATTCATTCGGAAAATCCCGCGCGCCAGTTGAGCAATTTCTTCGGGCATGTCAATTTGAAAAACGAGTTCGCGCTGTTAACCTTCCTGCTCCACCGGAAGGTGTCTCCCGAAAGCAATCCCTCCGTATATGATTATTATGATCCTCATAAGGCCCCAGCGATCCGAATAGACCTGAGTAAAAAACTCCTGCCGATGACGGACGATAGAATCAGGGAACTCCTCCGGGAAATCGAGTGCGAAGAATTTAAAGTGGGCCTCGAATTTGAAGGGACCACCATTCGTTTCCGCTCCAACGACCCTGGATTCCCCCCCGGCGCCCGGTTATCGAAGGATGACTTCAGGAACTTGGCGGTGGCCGCCATTATTTCGCTCTTAATTTTAGCCTTGGTAAAACCCGGCCATGGCGTCGTTATGGCAATGACGATTGGAGTTTCCGGGCTCGTCGGTGTCGCCGCGCGAATGAAATCTTTTGCGGCGGGAGTAAATTCGCTGAGGAATAATTTGCTCCGGGCCTGGAGAAGCTTCATATCGTTCGCCCTATCAAGGCGCGAGGCGCTGGTTCGAATCGGACTATCTCTGATAAGCAAACCATTAATGAGGCTGGGAAGTCTTTTCTCCAAAGGGCCGGTCTCCCCTGTGGAGGCCGCTCTCGACATGCCTCTTTCGTTAAGTGGGGAAGCCGCAAAATGGGCTGAAAGGCAATTGGGACTTTATGAAGCCTTCAGGTATAACAAGACTGACTTTTTCCCCGAATTTAAATCTTATCCAGATCTTATTCGGTTTCTCTTCTCGCCTAAAGGAGAAATGCTCCGAAAGAAATTCGGGGTTAGTCACGAATTTATCTGGCACAACGCCAAGGCCGCCTATGAAGTTCAACTGAAAGAGATGATTCGACAATCCGGTTTGGTGACTCGGTGGGCCGAACATTTATCGCGGGAATTTCCGGGAATGACCCGCGAAACTTTGGAGCTTCTTCTCGACCTTTCGCCGGTGGAAAATCAGATTGGAGATTATGTTGATCAAGTAGCGATGGACCCCAGAGGCCTGACCGAGAGGGCAGCGAGGGAATTTTTGGAGACCTTGAATTCGATCAACAGCCCAATTGTCCAAAAAATTTTAAGCGGGGTGAGAGGGAACATCATTTTTAGAGAAAACCTTGTTCCTGCTGTAAGGAAGGAGCCCGCCGAAGAATCCGCGAAAAGGACTTCAGCCGCCGATACGAGCGCGGGGACCGGACAGCAGAGTCAAGGAGCCACGGCTTCTGACGAAGAATCTCCCACCGAACCCTCGAATCAAGGCCCAGAATCCGTTTCTCCGATCATCGACATTCCTCGGTTTGTTGGGGATATTCAAAATCGGCAGGAACAAATAGGCCTTTCACTTGAAGCCAAGGTCGGGGTCGACGCAATTGTTTTGGACTTCGACTACACCGCTTCTAAAGACGGAGAAGCGGAACTGGAAGGATTGAACCTGCAGATGATTGTTGACGCATTGAAGAAGAGAAAAAAAGTGATCGTCATCAGTGGAAGCTATTATTTCCCTGTTTTCAAAGGGCGGATAGGCGATTTGCCCTATGAGAGAGAAAACTTGCAGCGCCGGTTGAAGATTCCGGTGATGAAAGAATTGGAGAAATCCGGCGAGTTGGAGCGCATTCAGAACCTGACAGTCCTTTTTATTTCGGGGCAAGGGAAGATCACCTTTGACAAAACGGCGAATGAAACCCTCACGTCGAAAAAAAGGTTTATTTCCGACGATCTTCAGCTGGCCATGGCGCGGAGCCTAGTGGCGGCAACTTGCGCTGTTAAAAAGGGGATTGGTTCTTATAAAGACGAGGTCGATTATTTTAAAGATCTTTACTCGCGGATCCCCAGACGCGACCAGTATACGAAGGAATATTTGGATGAGCTCAAGGCTTTTTTGGCGAGGGAAACGGGATTGTTGAATTGCAAATTCCTTTACCTCGACTCTGATCTTCACCTTGTTTTCTTCGATAAAGTTAAACCGGACGGGGCCCTGGTAATGAATTTTACACTCCGACTCTTATCCGAAATGGAAAAGGTTCAACTTCCGCCGGAGATCATTCCCACAGGCGGATCTAATTACGCCAAGTTTTCTTTGTTCGATAAGAAACTGGTGATCGCCGAAGAACTTCATGGACAAAAAGGGTTGGTCGTTGGGGTGGGAGACTCCAACTCGGACAATTTCCTGGAAATAAATCCCACCGAAGAAGGGGAACAATACCATTTCCTCCCCATTTACCTGGGCCGGCAAGGAGATATGACGCTTCATCTAGGTGTGATCACAATCAGAGACATCAATGGCCAGGATAATGTCCGCTCCGCCGGATTTGGGCCTCCTCTTGAGTTTCTGCTTCAAGCGGAGGAAAAAGGGAGATCTTGGAGTCAAGTTTTGACTTTGAATTGGGGAAAAGGCGGCGAAGCAGGACACCGGCGGAAAGCATTTGTATTGGGATACGAAATCCTGCCGGTGCTGGGAATTATTTCGCTGGGGTTAATTTTCTGGATGAATCCCTGGTTCGGAATTGCCGCGGGGGTGATCGCGGCGGTTACCGTTGGAATTGCGGTCGGAATCCGGCTCCTAGCCAAAAACCGCCGGGAAAAGGAAGCCGTCCCCAAGGAGGTAATTCAAAACCTTCAAACGGGGATTAACTTCCTGGCGGTGCGGGAACCCCTTCCTTTCAAAATAGATCTCGCCATGGTCCACGGATCGGAGTCTCTGCGGGTTGGCGAGGAAGCCGGGAAACTTTGGAAGAACAAGAAGTGCAAAATTTTGGTGATGGGCGGAGTGGGCCGGGGAACCAGAACCATCAATTATTTGAAGCAGCACTCCGATATCGAAACCCCGCAGCTCGAGGAATCCTTGTGGCTGAAGCTGGATGAAATTCTCGATGAGCTTAAGACCTTGCGGGAAAGAGACGAATTGGCCTTTTGGGAGAAAATTTATCAGCTGTTCCATATTAAATACGGGTTTGACCAGGCGAAGCAGGCGAGAGTCCTCGAGCCCGGAGAAAAAACCTGGCAGGGGACTTACGGAGACGATCTGGATCTGAAGGCCCATCCCCGCCGAACCATTGAGGATCTCGTTTTCGAAAAACTCCTGGACAGGAAGACCAGGTACGAAGTCAAAATCCCCGAGGGAATCGTTTACTACGCGATCCTTCTGGCCCAGGGGGTTAATCCGGAGGATATTTTAATCGAGGGGCAATCCACCACGACTTGGGAAAATCTGAAGCTTGGCGCGGAAATCCTCAAGGCAAATAATATGGATCCAAAAACCGTCGTTTTGATTCAACAGTCTCTGTACATGCGGAGGGCGAAAGCCAATTTTCTGAGATACTTCCACGAGCTTCTTCCCAGCTGGAAGATCGGTGCCCATCGACTCACCTGTCATTCGCCGCCGACTCTCGATGTGAGCCGGCACATTCAGAATTCCCCCCGCCCTCTTCAGGCTGCCGTTGATCTCACCGGTGATGTTTTGAAAGAAGTTCAAAGGATTCAAACCTGGTCCCGCCCTCCCTTCGAAACCCTCGCGCCAGTCCAATTTCCGGAAAATGTTTTGGCCGCTTTAAATGGATTGCAGATTTGGATTTCTCGGAATCCGCCGGCCCACCCAAATGGCGTCCAAAAACCGATTTCAAATGGTCCCACCACCGGTCTTACGGCCCCCGGAACTTTACGGGCCATAGCCTTAACCTGGATCGTGATCCAGGCTTCCTCCCTTGTTTTCACCAAGTTTCTATTGGGAAATCTGGGAATGAATCCAATCGGCTATTGGCTCCTGACGGCCAGCATCACCATAATCCTTTTGGGCTTGGCCAAAACAATTCAAAGCATTCGGTCTTTTGTTCAGGGAAGAGATTTGGCTGGTCTTTCCCTTTGGAAGACGTTTTGGAAATTGGGGGCGGCGGATAAATTTGTCGTGTTTGTTTCGGGTTTCCTCGAGAATTATCTGGGGACGTTTCTTTTTATTTCGTGCCTCGCCTCCAAACTATCCCCTCAAATGATGGTGCTGATTGGGCTGGTGTCCATTGGGAACAGCGTCTTTTTCAGCACCCTCGTTTTCGGCCTCCTGAAGAAAATTCGCTCGGAAATTCCCACAGGGAAGGAAATAATCGGAATTTCTCTCATGGGCCTTGGCGTTATAATTCTGCTCTTTTTCTCCGTGCACCAATTCCAGGGAGGGAATTTTATCGGTTATCTCTGGGAGAACGGGATAATCCAAATCCTCATGGGAGTGGTTATCAGTCCTTTGAAGGGCTTATTTGTTAAGAATTTACTCACCTACAAATACCGCGGGGATGAAAATAAGGAGTTCAGGGCCCGACTGACGGCCATCATCACGAATTTCGGGTATTTTATTGGGTGGTCTTTAGCCGTTGCTACGGCGGGCGCCTTGGCGTATGCCGCGATCGGAGGGATTCCAATCCCCGCGGTTTTTGCCGGGTTGAGTGAGGAGGCCTCCGCCGTTTTTTCTCCCGGAATCTTCGCTTACATCCAATCCCTTTCCCCCGCCATCTTGGCGTTGACTTTAATTTGCGGAATTTATTTGTTCTTCAATTCTTTCGTCTTCAACAAATTGCTCAGCCAGAGCAACCTGCCTTTGAAAACGCTCTCTTTCATCCAGGCCTCCAAACCCATTATCACCTGGATAATGGCCTATCTGTTTTTGAGTTCGACCTTTGAGCTCTGGCAAATTCTGGTCGGTATTCCGATTATTGCTGGCGTATTTTTGACTCTCCGAAAAGGGAACGGAAACGGAACACTCACTTCCCCATCATCATCGGCGGTTTCGGATTCTCAGCGGCCCCCCAAGAAAAACTCCACTAGGAAAGCTTTTGTTTTGAACAACGAATTCCTGGTGGTGAAAGTGATTATCTCGCTTGGGATCATCGCCTTGATCAATGCTCAGTTGGCTTGGAAATTCGGTTTATTCATCGGGTTGTTGGGCTTTGCCGCCAGTGTGGGGAAAAATACAAGTAAGCCGGATCCGGAACCGAGTTTCTTGGTGCGAATCACACCCGAAGGTAAATATTTCCTGAGCAATTTCTATGACAGGTTAAAAGCTTATTTGGCCGGGCTCCTCAAGAAAGAACTCCTCAAACCCGAGATTTTCCAGGAAATTATGGGTGGAAAACACGTCACCTTGCCATTAAAAGAAGGGCGCCTCAGGTTCGCTCAGGCGGAAAACATTGTTGAAGTCCCCGTTAAGGGAGTGATTATTCCCGTCGATCAAGTGAAAGTGGAAGTCCAGGGGGACCGGGTCTTGCTATTAGACGCTTACCAGGGCGGAGAATCCGTCAAATCAAAATTTCCCGGGCCAAAGGCGCGAAAGATGGAACCGGATTTGGACAGCCTTGTCGACCAGTGGGTCGGATCGGAAAAACAAAGGCCAACAAAATCCGAAGAGATAAGCCAGGGGGCATCAACCGGTCCTAAAACGAAAACCGATTATTTGAATGAGGCTGTCGAATGGTTGAGGGCTCTCCAAAGATTTCATTCGGTGCCGAGGAAAGCGCCGCCAAAACAATTTATTCCACCGCCCCAGAAGCGGGCCATTCAAACGCCGTTCGAGAAGCATTGGGCCGCGTTAAAAATGGGAGAGCGAGTCAATTTGGAGGAAATTTTTACCGATCTCTCTATAAAAGATGCCGTTTGGCTGTGTTTTCGGTCCATTATTAGGGTGGAGAACGGATTTTCCACCGACGAGGTTAAATCTCTGCTCGATTTATTTTCCCCCATAATAAAAAGCGACAAAACAACCTTCAACGACCTGAAGCCCCTCATTGAAAATCTCATCTCGGCGATTCATCCCCCCACGGCAAGAAAAACTCCACGGCGGGACGGATTTGCTCAGGTCAGCGAACCCCTGTTGGCTTTGGGAATGATTTCTGTTGTCCTTGTTTCACTGGTGGCTTTGCGGAGGATTAATCCATATTTGGGATTGGCCTTGGGGGTTATTCTCGGTTCAATTCCAATCCTCGTCATGGTTTTTATCCGTAAGGGAAAAGGGGCTGGCTCTAAAAATGAATCCCCCCCCTCGGGCGAAGAGGCCCACAGGGATTTTCTAAAAAACCTTTTGGCTTCTCTCTCCGTTCATTTCACGGGGATCGGCCCCGTGGTTCAAACAACTCTCGCCGCGGTAAGGGCCGCGAAACCGATAGAAGAAGGGATGTTATCCGAAGAAGATCCAAGAATGCACGCCCTAAACGACGTTCTCTTCGATTTCGATTTGATCGATGTTGTGCGCGACATCCTTCTGCATAAGAATAGGCTTCGTATTCCGGAAGTATTCCGGGATTCTTTGGTTAATGAAGCCAGGCAGACTTTTGCCCGAACATCGAGAGAAAAAATGGATTTGGCCTGGCAATTTGCGCATTTGATGGATGCGCTGGATTCTCCGGAATTACCGGCAATGACCGTGGCGCAAGTTAACTCCAGAGCCAGGGAAATAATCAGTCGTTGGTCGGCTCACATGGAAGCGGTGCGTCATGTTGCAGCGAGGCCGGCGGTTTCTCCGCCGCTATCCCTGCCATCGGAAGAAGAAAAAAAGGAAGACTTTTTTGAGGTGACCGATCGCGCCGGTTTGACGGACGAAGTTCTGGCAGAATTTTTCCAGGTTGAAATTGAACCGGTTTCCTCTGCCGTTGATCGCGCGGACCACGAAAAGGTAAACAAAGCGCAACTCGACCATTTGTCGCCAGAACAGCGGGTTTTGGTCGACAAATTAGCTCGTTTGTGGATTTCCGCTCCGGAAGGCGGGCTATTCGACCCCGACACCTTGAGGGAAGCCAACCGCCTCGTCGCGGAAGCGAGTCCGGCAAAGGGCGAGAAGCCCTCCGCCCTCCCCGGCATGAGCTCGGCAGGAATAGGATCATTAATAATTATTGTCGCAGTCTTGGCCCTCAGCCAATTGGGGCTTTGGGGTTTGGGCCATGCTGGTGGCTGGATCTCTGCCAATTGGAAGGGAATCGTCATGGCGATGGCGGCTTCGCTGGTGGTGGGGATGGCTTTAGAAATTCAAGATCGGTGGCCCAACCCGAATTCATTTCCCAATATCCTGGTGGCGCATTTGGGGCCTGAATGTCCCTTGATTCGCTTGAATCTTATTTATCGGGATAAGGAACAAATGGCCGGCCTCGATGAAGGTTTAATTCGCAATTGTATTTCGACGGCCGGGAATCTCTACCTGGGGCATGAATATTTTGATTTGGCAACGCCTGACGGAAAAAAAGTCGCCTTCCAATTTTCAATCGCTTTCCAATGGGATAAGAATAGAACGAACGAGTTGATTACAATTTTATGGCTGCTGATGAATTGCGGGCGCCTTATCCGCACCATCCCACCCATCCCACAGTTAATGGGCAGCGAGGATGACAAACCCGGCGCTCCGCCCAGGAAGGGTGAAAACCAACTCGACGTTTGGATTACTAAGCGGCCGGTTCAATCGGAGTCCCCGGAAATAGATCTCACCACGCTTCAACCTTTTCATGAGCAAGTGTCCTCTCGTCAGATGAAAAGGCCGCTTAAAATTCCCAAAAGGGAAAAGAAGGCAATGCGCCAGAGAAGGGAGAAAGACATTTTAGAGGATTCCGCAATTTTGAAGCTGCCCCGGCAAGGGATACACACGCCGCCTAGAAAACCAAGTAATCTCGAGATTGCGGAAAATTCGCTCCCCTCTGCCCCCGCTCCAATTGAAACGAAATCCCCCGCGCCGCAAATTTTGGCGCCCGTTGCCAGGATTCCGCAGAGAGAAACGCTTCCGCCGTCGATCCCGGCGGCAGTTCCTCTTCCCGGTTCACCTGTAGCAAATGCCCGCTCGGTCATGAAAGACTGGACGGGGAAATTCAAAAATAAAATCCTTCATTTTGAACTGAAAGGTGTTGCAGCTGCCCGCGTGCCCGAAGAAGTATTGAGGGAAGCAGGAATAGCCAATGTTCTAGTAAAGAATGGAGATTCCTCCAGTATCCTCCTCAAGTTTGGAGAAGGAGCCGCGGCGGAATTGGAAATAATTCTTGTCCACCTTTTTGGTTGGGCCATGAAATCAAAAGGAACGCCAAGAATAACCTTCGAAGATGAAGGACTCAAAAAAGCCAAAAAGAGCCGGTCTCGGGGAACTTCAGGCCACGAAGACGGTGATGAAGATGATGGTTGGAACCGTGTGGCCCGATTTATTGACTGGGCGGGTCCGAATGGGACTGGGGTCCTTATTCTGGTTGCCGTCGCATTGGGAGTCAGCCAGTTGGGCCTTCTTGCGCCAGGGGGTTTAAGTCAGGCGCGCGTTTGGCTCGCAGCCAACTGGAAGGGCGTCCTCATGTCCATTGCAATTGGGCTTCCCGTTTTGGGGATGGCGGTTCAAAGAGGACCCGAAGAGGAACCTGATGGAGAACTGGAATTTCCGCCGGGATGGAAATCCGAAACCTTCACTCGCGAAAACCCGGACTTTGTTCGATTCCTGAAGGAATACATCCCGATTGTGCGGGGATACGGGGATTTGCTGGAAGTAATAAGAGAAAAAGCACGCCAGGGAATTTTTGATCAAGAGTGTCTTCAGAAAGCCGCGCGCAAAGAGGAGTTTCTGGTGCGCCAAATCACTCTTTTCAGAGAGGGTTGGGAGGACCTAGAAGAGAAAAAGATTGGGTGGGCTTTGAATCATTCAATAGATATCTGGCTCCATTGGCCGTTGGCTGGGGTGTCTATAGAAAAGGCCAAATTAAACCCTGAAAATTTACCGGTGATTCTTCAAGAGATCGCTGACTCCCGCGTGCCCGAGGCGGTTAGGAAATTTGTGGAATTTTCTGATTTGCCGGCAGGCCTCAGTAATGACCAGCTTCTGAAAGCCATGAAAAAATTGAATGACGAAGTGACCTGGGGCATTCGGGGTCCCGGGCCAGAATCGTCAGGCGGAACTCCGCATGCGGTGCCGGTTTTGCGGGAAGGAAAAAATCTTCCCCAAGGTGAAAAGGTCCTTCGGGCGGTCGGAGATCTCCATGTCATTTATCGCGCCGGTCACTGGGTCCTGTCCCATGAATTTTATTCGCCGGGGGAGGAGGAGGCTGTCCGGCTTGGTTACCGATCTTCTGATTCATTTTCTCAACGGGAATCGGATCAAATAAGGAATTCTTTGGAAAAAGTGGCGTTGCCGATAGTGGGAAAGTTTCTGACGGATTTTCCCTACCATCGGCTCGCCCTCCCCTTGGAGGAATCAGGATCATTCCAAATTGAATACGTCCGGGATTCCGGTTCTCATTTTTACATTTCTCGCGTCAACAACCATCGCATCGTTATTAATGAGGAGTTCACCCGGCTTCATCCCATTATCCAGGCGATTTTCATCCATCACGAGCTTTATTCCAATGAATTCGATGCGCTCCTTGCCGATATTGAGTTTTACAAACGGTTATCCTCGCACCGTGATTGGAGGGCCATGTTGAAGGACGCCAAAGAAAATAATGCGGATTTAATGGCCGATCCCTACTTTGCATTTCTGGAGCGATGCTTCGGCATAGATAGCGAGCTCAAATTAAAAATCGAAGTCGCCAAATTTATTTTGATTCATGCCCTGCGGAAGGCCTTGAGTCTTGCTCAAACGGGAAAAATGGCCATTGAAGCGATGAGTGAAAAACTTGAGGCGATAAAGAATCTTTTGAAAAGTCTCTATAGAAACACTCGAATCCACGTTTTGAATGAACTGGAAAAAATCTCCCACCTGTCCGGTACAGATCCCGAGAAAATTCGCTCGAAAATAAGCCTTGTTCAGGAATTGATTTTAAACGCTCAAAACTCTCCTCGCAATCATGGAACTGAAAAGCGGATTGATTTGGAGAAGTTGGAGTCCGCTGTTGAAGCCATAACGGAGATTTGTCCCTGGCGGGAAGTTAGAAGGGAAGAATTGGAGATTCGGAAGTGGAAAGCGGGAGACATCTTGATGGTCCGGGAATCCGGCCAGGAGCCGATGGGCGAATACCACCGGTTGCGTGAATTTATTTTCTTCAATGAAATTGAAACGGAAGAAGGCAAAAATCCCAATTTTCTTGAGCTCTCAGGCAGCTCAAAAATTGAGGATTTGGCGGTCCTGGCCGGGGTACTTGAGGATCAGGGCAACAAAAAATTCTATCTGGTCAATACCGATCGGCAAGATCCCTCGCTATTTGATCCCCTGAAACGATTTGTAATTATTTTTGACGAGCTGCTCAAAATTATTCAGTCGAAACAGTTCGATCATAATGGTTCCGACGATCATTCTTACCTGAACGATATTGCTTCCTTCAACAACTCGGGAGGGCACGATCACCCGGTTCTTAAGCCAACCTCCAGTATAGCGGCTGCCAACCGATTTGTTGAAGCGATGTTGAGAGGGAGGCCAATGAGACTGGGGCTCGAAGATGCTCTTGCCGGGTCCCCGGAGCTTCAGAATGCGGGGGCCGACATTGTTTTCGTGGATGAAACCTTGGCCGGCCATCTGGAAGAATTGGGGGATGCTTTGAGTGTGGCCCGTCCGACCTTGCTTGTTCCCCAAACCGAGGCTTTGGAGATTCAGCTGCAAAAAGTCGCGGGCCGTTTGGCTGGATTCAAAGAGGTGCAAGTGGCGGAGTGCGCCAAAGCGGCGGTGTTCCGCGACGGCCGTTGGCGGCCCCAAATTTTGGAGGAATACCTCCGGAACAACCCCGCTGAGTTCCCCGAATTTTACAAAGTGTTGTTCCACAACGCAGGGGTGAATGTCATTTCGTCAAAAGACGGTCCGGAACTGGATTTGGATGGTCTTTCGGCCGATTCCATTTTCCGGCGGGCGGAAACGCATTACCTCCTAATTAATAAATTGCTGGAGGTCCTGAGCATTTTGGCGGCGCCGACGCTCCTGATGCGCCTCGAAGCCCCCCGTCAAGCTGAAAAATCAGCTTGAAATATTGGCGGAAGTCAGTTATCATCCGACGAGATATGAAACGCGAATCTTTTAACAATCCTCATTTTTCTCACAAGGTGCTTGTGGGTGTGGTCCTTGTCGTACTCGTTAGGGACGCCGCGCCCACGGGGATTGGTTAGATAATTTAAAAATTTAAATTAAAGACCCCCCGCCGGTGCGATGACCGGCGGGGGGTCTTTTTTTATCCCCGCCCATCGCGCCGGTAAGAGGGTGACAAAGGAGAAATCAAATGATCAAAATGACCGGCGCGGAAATCATCATTAATTTATTGGAGCGACAGGGCGTCAGGCTTGTCGCCGGGATCCCCGGCGGAGCGAATCTGCCGCTTTATGACGCGCTCTCGCGGAGCCAAAAAATCAAGCATATTCTGGCGCGCCACGAGCAGGGCGCGGGGTTTATGGCGCAGGGGTATGCCCGCGCCTCAGGGTTCCCCGGCGTTTGTTTCGCCACTTCCGGGCCCGGCGCCACCAATATTCTGACCGCCATCGCCGACGCGAAACTCGACTCCATTCCCGTCATTTGCATCACGGGACAAGTCCCCACCACTCTCTTGGGGACGGATGCTTTTCAGGAGGTCGACACCTTCGGATTGAGTCTGCCCATCACCAAGCACAGTTATTTGGTGGAGTCGGCCCGCGAGTTGTTGAAAATTATTCCCGAGGCGTTCAGTATCGCGACCTCAGGCCGGCCGGGGCCCGTTTTGATTGACGTGCCAAAAGACGTCCAGTTCGAACCGGTTGAGTTCAAGGAATGGCCGGAACCAGGAAAAACTTCCCGAAGACCGAAAATAAAGGAAAAAAGCCTGATCCGGGCGGCGGAGATGATAAACGAGTCCACCCGTCCCATTCTCTATCTGGGCGGAGGAGTGATTCAGTCCGGTGTGGACGGTTTGCCCGCGCGCTTCGCGGAAAAGGCATCCATCCCGGCCACGATGACGTTGATGGGCTTGGGAGCCATTCCCGCCGATCATCCCCTGTTTTTGGGGATGCTCGGCATGCACGCCGCCCGTTTCACCAACATGGCACTCGAAGAGTGCGACTTGTTGATTGCCGCCGGCGCCCGGTTTGATGACCGCGCGACGGGCAAGGTGGACGAGTTCTGCCCAAACGCCAGGGTCATTCACATTGATATTGACCCAAGCGAGATCCACAAAATAAAAACAGCTCATTTGGGAATGGTGGCGGACGCCGGCGAAGCGCTGGAGGCGCTGTTTCCAATTATTGAGAAGAACCCTCGCAATGAATGGCTGCGCCGGATCGAAAAATTGAAGGGAGAGTTTGGGTTGATGTCGACCTCCCGGGAACACATTGGCTCTCCCTACGGAATCATTCAGGCGGTGGCCAAGCTTGTTGGGGAAGAAGCGATTATCACCACCGACGTGGGACAGCACCAAATGTGGGTGGCGCAGGCTTTTCCCATCCGCCGTCCCCGCCAGTGGCTCACTTCCGGCGGTCTCGGGACGATGGGATTCGGCCTGCCCGCGGCCATCGGGGCGGCGCTCGCCTTCCCGGATAAAACGGTCGTCTCATTCAGCGGCGACGGAAGTTTGCTCATGAACATTCAGGAACTCGCCACCGCCGCCGAGGAAAACGTGAACGTCAAAATAATCCTCATGAACAATAACTCGTTGGGACTGGTGCACCAGCAGCAGGATTTGTTCTATGGGAGAAGGCTGTTCGCTTGCGATTACAAGGCGGTGGTGGACTTTCCTCAAATTGCCCGGGGCTTTGGGATCAAGGCGCTGGATTTGGGGAAGGAGTCCGATCCTTATTCTTCCTTGGCCGAAGCTTTGATCGAAAAAGGCCCGGGCCTGATCAATGTGCCGATTTCCAGAGAGGAGATGGTTTTCCCCATGGTGCCTCCCGGCGCGCCCAATCGCCGCATGATCGACGGCTTGACATAACTATTAGTGACCGTGGCTCCGTTTCACCGCCCTTAAATGTTGAGGCGGTGAAACGGAGCCACGGTCACTAATACCCTCCGCTCACAAAGATAAGCAAATAATTTTGGTGGCTTTCGATGTTCCTTCCGATACTGTTAAGGACGCGTTACTGGCGGAGTTCCGGGTTCAATCCTCCCGATATTTTGCCGGAACCGCGCGTCTCGGCATAACCGTGTATTCCCTTAAGCCCAAATAACCCGCTTTTTTTATTTTTCGAACGGCGGAAATTGAATCGTTTTTACCCCGGCGTCCGTTTTCGTGACAAAGATAATGGGCCTCGAAAAAAGTTCGGCTTCATTTGATCCATCCAAAATCGGGCGTCCGTCAAATTTATATTGGGAGGTATCCATTCCCAGGCGCTGCAAAATGGTGGGCAGAACGTCAATTTGTTGAATGGGAAGGTTGATTTTTCGGCCCTTTTTCTGGCCGGGCCATTTAATGATTTGAAATATTCTAACCGCGTCCCAGGGGGGACGAAAGTCCTTCCCCCCCACATGCATTTTGTAATCCCAAACATAAGGGTCAAAACCCGTATCCGCTCCGATAAAAATCAGCGCGGAATCAAATTGTCCGGATTTCTTCAACACAGCAAGAAATTTTCCCAAATACGAATCAAATAATTTCAAATTTTCCTTCGTTGCCTTTAGATCTTGATCACGTTGCACCTGTGACCGGCTGGCCAGAAGCGATGAATCTATCACCGGATAATCCGTGAGGAAGTTGTGCATAACGAATAATTTATGATCTTTAATATGTTTTTTTAAATACCTGATGAGGAAATCAAATTGTTGGGTCCCAATGTCCCTGACCAGAATTGATTTGTTCAACCCGTCAAGATATATGAGACGAGGATCAAATCGCCAGTCGAGTAATTTGAATTTTACCTCAAGGTTTCTGTCCATTATTGTTTTGAGATAAGTTTTATAAATACCGGCGATTAAGTCATCTCCCGTGATTTTTCGAAACCCCCGGAACCTAACCAGTTTGCAGTTCCCTCGGTAATAATTGAGGTTTACATCGGTTACAAACAAAGGCGGTTTCCCGCCGGAGAGAATATCTCCGATGTGGGGGTGCGCTTTCTTCAGCCCTTCCTCGAGAACGTTTTTCCGGCCCGTATAGAGGCAGTGGATCGCGTAGACGGTTTGAGATGCATTCGTGTAAGAATTGGTAAAAAAATCAGACATCCTGACCAGAGAGGCCAAATTCGGGAAATCTTTTTCGAGAAATTTTGATTTTTCGTCGATGAAGTTGGAAAGGAAAATTTTTTCAAAGGTAAAGAAAAAAATGCGCGGCTGAGTAATTTTTTCTTCCATTTGAACCGGTTCCCGCGGAAGGGTCGTTTCGTTTGGGGGGTAAACGGAGGAATATATCAGGAAAAAGGCCGGGAAGCTGGCGAAGGTGCAAATTTGAAAAACCTTTTTTATATAGCCCCAAAAAAAATAAAAGAGAAGGAGACACAAAACAGCCGCGATTAGCGTGAAAATGATATTCGCCGGCCAGGGGCCAAAATGGGTTGTCAAAATCCAGGAAGGAACGGGGCTTAGGCTGGAATTCCTTTCGATGTAGAACTCATTAAATTGACATAGAAGAATGTAACCCGTGAAGGAACCGATGATCATTTTGGGGTAAGGATCTTTCAGGAGTTGAACCAAAAGGAAGAGGGCTCCCACTGCGGCGGGAATGAGAATGAAACTTTGGGCAGTCAAAATCCAGAAATAGCGGCTGGTCCAGGGGCCGATGAAAACGAACTCGGGATCTTGGTAAATGAGTTGGGCCAAGGGAATATGAAAAAAGAGCGCGCAAAATCCCAGTCCGACAAGATATTTATCCGCAAAATTTTTCAGCATTTAAGTGCGGTTCTGGCCGGGTTATACTTGATTTCCATTTCCCCCGTCTTTTTTTGAAGTTCTGCTTTTTAATTTCTTAAGGATGATCCGGAGAGCGACAAATATTGCGGCCAATCCCGCGGCGAGTAATTGAAACGTTAGGCTTCCGTTTCCGGGATCAATATAAGCCCAGGCGGATTTTTCAAAAAAAATTATTAAAACCAAAAAAGAAAGGAAATTATTAAACATATTTAGAAGCTCAGTATTTCTCGGTTCTTCCCGATCCGTTTAAGACGGTGTAATAACGGGACGCAACTTTTTTATCTTTTATTTCGATTTTGGCGTAGCCGTAATGGGCTTCCTCTATTTCGTAGCCGAATTCGATGTACAAAGTCACCCCGCTCACTTCCAGGAAACTAAGATTGGGCTTGGACGGATTTTTTAGATCCGCGAAGGCCTTTTTCGGAAAGGGAATCTTTCCCGCTTCCGTGTCCAAAGTTATTGAGGTGATTTCCCTGGTCATGTCCCATTTTCCGTTGGAACAGGTGATATTGAGGGTCGATTTCCCGTAAGGCTTAGGTAATCCCGCCACCATTGTTATCGAATAGTAGGGCGCCTCGGAGGCCTCTTCAGCGGACAAAAATCCCGCCGCCAGCAATATTACTCCGGCAAACAGCATTTTGGTTTTCATTTCCCCTCCATTTTGTCTTTATTTCCCGTCAGTTCGTTTAATTTCAAAAACGTGGTAGGCCCAGGGCGCCAGATCCAGATATAGCCCCTGCGAATACAGGTCTTTCCCAATCCGATCGAATTGGACCGTCCCCATCCGGTCTTTTAACAGCAGCTTTTTCCCGGACAGGTCGGGGTAGGGAAGGCGGACATAACACTGGCTCTGGTGGCCCGAATAATTCACGCCCAACAAAAACCGTTCCCCTGGAGAGCCTTCCCAAGCAAAAGAAAGAAAGGAGTCCGAGGTCCAGTTCCCTTCCCAGGCTGGAACACATTCCAGCAACCGCCACCGGCCTTCGCGGATAGCCCATTGACTGAGGAGGGCTAAGAGCTTGTCGTAAAAATCCCGGAGCCCATGGTCAGGCGCTTCTTTCGGCGCGCGAACAAGTTGGTTCGGAATTCGAATTTTCCGGCCTTCCAGTTGTCCCTGGTGGAAAAATCTCATTCCCGGAGATAAATAGGTGATGACGGCGGCAGCTTGGTGGATTTTTCCATCGAAAGCTGCCGCGGCCCTCTCTTCGTCGTGGTTTTCCAGGAACCGGACAAGCTTGTTTTGAAAATCCAGCCCCGCGCGGAAATGTTCGCGCACCGTTCGGGAATTTTTCCCCCGCAGGCGGTCATAGAGCCGTTTGTCATAGGTGTAATCAAATTCCTGCTTTTGAAGTGTCCATTCAAGGTTCCAGTAAACCTCGGCCAAAAAACAGAACTCCGGAAACTGTTCCCGAATTTGTCCGATAACTTGGGGCCAGAATGGTTGAATCTTGCGATTCCAGGTTCGCTCGAAAACTTCCGGCAGAAGCAGCATGGCCATGTCGCATCTCACTCCGTCGCTAAGGGCGGCGATTTTCCTTAACTCCTCCTTCATCGCCTCTGGCGTGGCGGGGTTGGAATAATCAAGCTGCAGCGTGTCCGACCACCCTGGGAAGTTTGGGTCCCGGCCGTGGGCTAAAATGATTTTGCCCTTTGAATTTTTAATCCGGACATAATTTTGAGGAGCGTTGGCCAAATCGGATTCCGTGCCGGTAATAAAATATTCAGGGTGTTCCTTAACCCACGGGTGATCCAAGCCGACATGGTTCGGAACAAAATCAAGCATGAGCTTCAATCCGCGCTTGTGGAGACGATCGCGAAGGCGCGCTAAAGAAGCCGTGTCTCCGACAGCGGGATTCACTTCATAACCGCCGATGGCAAATCCCGATCCGCCGATGTCTTTGTCGCGCAAATCGGGAAGGACGGCCAGGCACTCTTTCCGAAGTTCCTGGTTTTCCTTTGCCACCCGGCAGCTCGCTTCCGAGACTCGCCACAAGCTCAATAGATAAATCCAATCAAATCCCTTATCTCCAAGGAGATCCAGCTCGGCGTCCGGAATATCATCCAGGCGCGCCGGGCGGCCAATGACCCTTGAGATTTCGGCCAGCCAGAGCCGGGTGTTAATTTGGTAAAGCGATGGATAAAGTGCCTTCAATGTATTTTCCCGTCCCGAATTTCAATTTTCCGATCGGCGGCGTTGGCCATTTCCAGGTTATGGGTCACCATGACAATACTGATTCCTTCCCCGGCGAGAGAACGGAGAATTTCTTTTATCTCCGCGGCACGGTGGGTGTCGAGGTTCCCGGTGGGTTCGTCGGCCAGCAGTATTTTCGGCTCGTTGATGAGGGCGCGGGCGATGGCCACCCGTTGCATCTCTCCCCCGGAAAGCTCGAAGGGCAAATGATGAATTCTATGCCCGAGGCCCATCTGTTTAAGGAGCTGGTCCGGATTTTTGCGCGCATTCTTGTTTTTGTAGAAAATTTGCGGAAGTTTTACGTTCTCGAGCACCGTCAGGGTCGGGACGAGGTAGAAATTCTGGAATATGTAGCCGAAAAGTTGGCGGCGCACTTTGGTGAGTTTCGTTTCCGGAAATTCTTTTTTATCGCCGAAGATTTTCGTCCCTTCCACGCTTAGCGAACCTTCGGTGGGATTATCCAAACAGCCCAGAATATTGAGGAGGGTGGTTTTTCCGGAGCCCGAGGGACCGGTGATCGCCAGCATTTCTCCGGCTTTGACTTCGAGATCCACACCGTTCACGGCGTAAACCTCTTCGTTTCCCCTTCGGTAAACTTTCTTCAGTCCGCTCGCCGATATAAGGTTGGCCATCAGTTCCCCTCGGTTCTAATCGCCTCAAGCGGGCGCACGCGCGAAGCGCGCCAGGCGGGATAGAGGCCGCTGAGTAGCCCTCCCGCGATTATTACCAGAAGGGCGGTGGCGGCGATTCTCCAATCGGAAGCGATGAGAGCCCCGTTCGGAGTGTAGGGAAGAAAATGTCTGATCGCCGCTTCAGAAAGTTTTGCGGTCAATAGAGAGAGGAAAATCCCCGCCAGTCCTCCGGCGGCGCAGAGAATGGCGGTTTCAGTCCAGATCATTTTGAAGACATCGAGCGGCATGGCCCCCATGCTTTTTATGATCCCGATTTCGGGTGTGCGTTCCATGACGGACATGAGAATCGTGTTGATGACCCCGGCCATGGCGATTAATACGGCAATGAAGGCCAGCGCCATCACGATGGCTTTCGCGCTGGCGACAAGGCCCATAATCGTGCTTTTCACCTGCGCCAGGGAAACGACCTGCACATCCGGCAAATCGTAAAGCCGGTTTTCAAAAGCGTCGATGTCAGTGTCTTTTTTAACCTTGATTCCAAGGGCGGTGAGCTGGCCTTTCTTTGAAAAAAGGCTTTGCACCGTGCCGATGGGAAGGAAAATTGTGCCGTCGTCCTGAGTGCCCGAACGTTTCAGGACGCCCACCACCGTCACTTCGGCGTTAATGCCCGGGATGAGCAGTTTATCCCCCACTTCCCGCTGTTCAAGCTCGGCGGCTTCGTAGCCGAGCACGGCTTCATATGCTTTGTTGTCTTTAAACCACGCCCCCTCCTTGAACTCCAGATACTTTTTCATTTCGGGAAACGTGAGGGCGTCCACCCCCAGGTAGGCGGCGACGGCGCCGTTCTCGCCTTTGTTCGGGTCAAACACGCCTTGCATGAGCATGGGGGTCACCTTTTCAACTTCCGGATTGGCGGTGACGGCCTTAACCATGTCTTCTTTTATGTAGCGCAGTCCGGTGCCGCCCTTGAGCATGAGGGTGGCCGCCTCGTAGGGGCAGCCTTTGGCGGTCAGCAAAACCTGAAAGCCCAGGTTGTCTATGTCCCGGTTGAGACCGTTTTCATATCCCCGGTTAAACCCGAGGAGCGTTACCAGGACCCAGGCGGAAAGAGCTATCCCTCCCGCGGTCAAAGAGGACCGGATTTTTTTTCGAAGGAGATTTTTATAAGCCACGGAATATATGTTCATTTGGCCCCTTTGGAATAGACGAATTCGTCCATCAAAATCAGATTTTTCTTTACAGCGCGGAGAACGTGCTCGAAATCCTTGCCCGAACCCGGCGAAGGATTCTTAATTGATGAAAGCGGACTGGTTGCGTTTATTTTGCCGGTCACCGGACTGTAATCCTTAAAATCCTTTAAGCTCAGGCCTGCGAATTGCGCGCCGAACTGTTTTGAGCGAAGTTCCTTCGCGGCCTTTGAAGTCAGTCTCTGTATATAGAAGGATTTGATCAGGCCGTTAGTTCCCATGGCCAGAAAGACCTGAATTCCGCCGTAATCGCCTTTCTGATTGACGCCATGCACGTAACCGATTATTACCTTGCTTTTGTAAACCTCGTAAAGCGTATATGGAACGTCAATGGTTTCGAACAACCCTTGGAATTTGTCCCCCAGCCTGCTTTCCACGCGCTCGAGCAATTGTTCCCCCCCCAAGGTCTTGATGGAAAGGTAAACGGTTTTATAGCCGGAGGAGCCGGGGAAAAGACGGGCGATGTCCCGGTCAGGGTCGTTTAGATCGCACCCGACCGCGGCGAAGGCCACGGCGGAAGACGCCAGCAAAAAAATGAAAACAATTATTTTTCTCATGTCTTCACGTAATAATACATTTGAAATATCAACCGGTGATCATTGTCGCTGCGATCGTATTCGTAGGTTGAGCGCCAGGTCAGTTCCGGAGAAGAGGTGTAGGAAAAACCTCCGGCGACTGAATTGGCTTGCTCGCGGGCAGTCTTGGTGAAAACCGGTTGGATTTCCAGCTTGAGACGGTTTTCTTCCAGAAGGTTCATCCCGATCCGGCCCAGGGCGGCATAAGAGGCGGAGCCGTCTTTTTCACCTTTGCGCAGGTCCGCCCGCAGCTCAAATCGATCCCAAAGGTACGCGAAATCAACGCCTAAAAAATCGTAAGCCAACGCCCTTGAATCCAAAATGTGATAGCCGACCACGTCGGGGATTTTTCCGCCGGTGAAATAGGCGCCGAGGTTATAATTGTCCCGGTTCAGAACCCCCTTGGAAACGCGCGATGAGACGACATAGCTGTCTTTTAAAAGGAGCGGCATGCCGCTTCCGGTGGTGAGCGAAAGGGCGGCGTCGCCCCAGCTGAAATCGCGCGAGGCCCCCATTCCCCAGTCCCGGTCAAAGCCGAACCCGTACATGGGGAGGGGCTGGAGAAGGGTTCCATGGGTGTCAAAATAAGATTCAAGTCCGGCCGCCGCCCGGTTGTGTCCCGCCCAGGTGTAACAATAGGGAGTTTTCAGGCGGAGATAGGCGTTGTACAACTGAGGTTCAACGGAAGGACTGCCGTTGTCATCCCAGGCCAGGCGGCCCTGAAAAGCCAGGGTCCCCCAGTCCCCTGTTTCGTCGGAAAGTTTTTGTATCAAATCGGCGCCCAGGGACGGTTTTTGCATGACATCCTGTTGGCTCATCGAATAATAAACGGGCTTGCTCATGAGGGAAGAATACCCTCCCACCGCCTGCGCCTCAAAATACAAAAGACGCGAATCGGCAAACGCCTGCGCGCCGGACGAGGTGATAAGGAATAAGGCGAAGAGTTTAAACCGCAAATTCGATATATCCAATTAGAATTTGTTTCCCGGCTTGTTTAATCCGGATGGTGATTCGCCACTCTCCCGGCATGGCGATTTCGACGGGCAGGAGATAATCGCCTTTTTTATTCAGCTGGAAAGCGATCGGACCTGAATCGTGCGCGTGCATTTCCGGCATTCCGTACTCGCCGGTTATTTTATACGGGTTTTCTTTCTTTCCCGCCTTAGAATAAGCCTGGATGATGACGATAACCGAACCGATTTTAGGTTCTTTGTCGAAACGCCAGGTGAAATAACCGCCGGAAGGGAGAATGTTGTGTTTTCCCACGCTGGAAAGCGCAATTGGTTCCGGAGAAAGCGCGGTTTTCGCGGAATGTTTCATTGCGCCGGCCGCAATCCCGATATTAATCAACAAGCCAATCGACGACATCAAAGCAATAGTGCCAATTAAGGTTCTTCTCATACTTCCCTCCTGGGTGCCATTATAAAAAACCTCGGCCGGTTAATCTTAGTTCCTTGGAATATGGTCAGGTTAGCGGTGGCGGCGTCCCCAAATGAACTGCCCTCTGGGGCTTCGGGAGAGGTGGCGTTGGCCCAGGTGAGCGGGGGCTGAGGCGCTGAACAATTTGGGAGGGGTCCAATAGGGAAAATCCGGAATCACGCCGCGCTGGATTTGTTTTTTCAGCAACGCTTCAATTCGTCGGAGATGGGGTTCTTCATCCGGGGAAACCAGGGTGAACGCCTCCCCGGCAGCCTTGGCGCGGCCCGTCCGGCCGATGCGATGGATGTAGTCTTCGGGGTGGCGCGGAACGTCGTAGTTGATGACGTGGCTGATGTCTTTCACGTCGATGCCGCGGGCGGCGATATCGGTGGCCACCAGGATTTGGTAGCGCCGGTCCTTGAACCCCTGCAAGGCCTGCTGTCGCTGGCTCATGCTGCGGTTGGCGTGAATAACCGTCGCGTTCTTTCCCCACTCATGCAGATTACGGACAAGTTTATCGGCCCCATGCTTAGTGCGGGTGAAAATCAAGGCCGAGGTCATGTTGCCAAGTTCAAGCAGCGCCTGAAGCAGGGCCCCTTTCTGACCTTGGGGCACGGGATAGACCATCTGAGTGACATTTTCCGCCTCGGGGCTTGAGGCCGGCGACAAATCCACCACCGCCGGATTTTTCAAAAATTGATGCGTGAGTTGTTTGATCTCCGGCCCGAAAGTCGCGGAGAAAAGCATGGTTTGGCGCTCCTGCGGAATGTGAGAAAGGATATGTCGAATATCCGGCAGAAATCCCATGTCCAGCATGCGGTCTGCCTCATCGAGGACCAGCGTCCGGATTTGGCGAAGCGACACGGTGCCGCGATTCAAGTGATCTTTCAGGCGGCCCGGCGTGGCCACGATGATGTCCGGTTGCGCGCGAAGCTGCTGGATCTGCTGGTGGAGGCTCGCGCCGCCCATAATCAAGACGGTCCGGATGCGGGAGCCGCGGATTAAATCATGAGTCACGCCGGTAATTTGGATGGCGAGTTCGCGGGTGGGCGTCAAAATCAACACCGAGGGGTGGGTGGCCGCCGGATGGCGGATCAACTTTTCAATAATGGGAATAACGAAGACGCAGGTTTTGCCGGTACCGGTCTGCGCGCAGGCGCGAATGTCGCGGCCTTTAAGGGCTTCCGGAATTCCTTGGGCCTGAACGGGAGTCGGTTCGGCGTACCCCAGCGAAGTGATCGCTTGGAAAACGGACTGCGAAAGATTAAAGCGGGAAAAACCCATGGGTCAAATCGAATAAGGCGAGATTTTATCGGTTTTTAAATACGCGGTGATATTGCGAGTTGTCGTAGTACGATTGCATCGCTTCTTTCAATTCACCTTGGGGAGCTTTAATCGAGCTCATAAGTTCTCGGAAGGTTATTTCAGTGTTCGAATACATCCTGTAATTTTTCGAAAAAGAGACAAAGGCATCTTTGGACAGATTCGAACTGCGGTAACTGCTCAGACAAAGCTTCAGGATTTTCTTTTCATCTTTCTTAATTGGCTTCATTTAATGACTTTATCACATATGACGAGCCGACGATAGCCTTGATTTAGCCAAGTAATTTCCTTTATTGAGGATTGGCTGGGGCAGCCGGGGCTTGTTCCATTTGTTGTGGATTGGCCGGCGCGGCTTGTTCCATTTTTTGCTCCGTCGCTTTCCGAGCGCGCGATTTGGCCGATTTTTTCATTTTTTGAATCGTCGCGTTGGCATCGTCCAATTGCTGGGTGAGAGCCTGGATGGTCGCGTCTTTGGCCGCCAATTGGGACTGGATTTGATTCAGAGAGGCTTTTGTAGCGGCCAGATCGTCTTTGGTTTGCTGAAGATCTTTTTGAGTTGAGGAAAGGCTTTGCTGAGCTTTGGCCGCTTCGTCCTGCACCCGAACAAATTCCTTTTTCGCCACACAGGCCGACATACCCAAGAGAAAACCGATGCCGGCCAGGAGTCCAATATATCTTTTCATCGCGTACGACCTCCTGCAATTAATTTAGATCAAAGTAATGTATAAGTAATTTCGGCGGAAGAATCAAGATCTGGCGGCAGTTCGGTTTAGTCTTTCAAGGCCTCGGCGAGAAGGTTTTCATGCTCTTTCTTAGCCTCAAAGCGCGAAATCGCGCTGTAAAAACAAGGAACCACATAGAGCGTGAGCATGGTCGAAAAGATTACGCCGCCGATGACGGCGACGGCCATGGGTATCCGGCTTTCCGCTCCTGGGCCGAGGGCGAGGGCAGCTGGGACGGCGCCCGCGATGGTGGCCACGGAGGTCATCAGAATGGGCCGCAAGCGGATGGGGCAGGCTTGGAGCAGCGCCTCGCGCACGGAGAATTTTCCCCCGGCCCTCACCTGGTTGGTGAAATCCACCAACAGGATCGAATTTTTCTTGACGATCCCCATGAGCAGAATCAAGCCGATGACGCTGTAAATATTGATCGACCGGTGGGCGAGGAAAAGGGCCACGAGCGCGCCCGAGACGCTGAAGGGAAGCGCCATCAGCACCGAGAGCGGGTCGATGAAGCTGTTGAACTGTGAAGCGAGCACCATATAAGCCACGACAATGCCGAGCAGCATAACCCAGAGTAGACTCTGGAGGGAATCGGCGAAGGTCTGCGAACTTCCCGTCAGGGTGATGTGGTAAGCCGGCGGCAAAATGCGTTTGGCCAGGTCCTGGGCCGCGAGCAAAGCGTTTTGCTGGGACTCCCCCGCCTTGACATTGGCGTAGACCGTTATCGACCGTTCCCGACTGCTGCGCCAGATCGCCACCATGGACTCTTCTTCCACCATGGTGACCAGATCCGATAGCGGAACCAGCTCGCCTCGGTTGTTCCGGGCATAAAGGCTCTTAACTTTGGTGCGAGGATCTTCCTTGCCCTCTTCCAGTTTCACGCGGACATCATAACGGTGGCCGCCTTTCTCATAAGTGCCGACGACGACGCCGCCGATCATGGATTCGATTACTTGGGCGATGCTGGCGACGCTCACCCCCCGCTCGATCGCCTTCTTGCGGTCGGGCACCACGTGGAGCTCGGGCTGGCCGAGCGAATAATTGGTGTCCAGGTCGGTGACCAGGCCGGTCTTTTCCAGTCCGTCCATCAATTGTTTGGAATAATCCGCCAACTGACCCCAATCCGGCCCCTGGACCGTAAACTCCACCGGGAACCCCCGTGAAGCGGAAAAGCCCCTGATGGAAAGGTCCTGGATCACCGCGCGCACGTCGGGGATTTTGTTGAACTCCTTCCGGCAGACGGCCATGAGCTCCTGCTGACTCAGTTCGTGCCCCGCGGTTGGATCGATCCCGCGCTTGCCGCGGTCTTTCATCGTGACAAGGACGGAACCGCTGTTGGAGTCGCCGGGAGAGCCTCCCCCGACCTGCATGACGTAGCGGTCGACTTCGGGGCGTTCGGAGAGAAATTTTTCGACTTCCCTGAATTTCTGGTCGGAATAAGAGAGCGCCGAGCCGACCGGGGTTTTGAGCCGGACATTGAACCGGCTCTGATCCTCGGAGGGAATGAATTCCTTGTTGAGAAACAAAAAGGCCAAGCAGCTCACGGCGAAAAGCCCCAGCGCCCCGGCGATCACCTTCCCGCGATGGTTCAAGGCTAGTCCGAGCGAACCCGCGTAAAGAACCCTCGTCTTGTCCATCAGCCACTCAATCCCTTGGCCGATCCGGGTCGTCCGTTTCCCGACTTCAACGAATTGCGAGCAGCGCATGGGGGTGAGTGTCAGGGCTTCCACGAGCGACAATAGAACAGTGGCCGTGATGGTCACTCCGAACTGGAAGAAAAACTTCCCGATCACCCCGCTCATGAAAGCGACCGGCAGGAAGATCGCCACGATAGAGATGGTGGCGGCCATGGCGGCAAAGGTGATTTCCTTGGACCCAACCAAGGCCGCCAGAACCCTGTTCTTGCCCTTTTCCTGGTGGCGGATGATGTTCTCCAGCACCATGATGGCGTCGTCCACGACGATTCCGATGGAAAGACTGAGTCCCAGCAAAGTAAAGGTGTTCAGGGTGAATCCGGCGAAGTAGAGCACGGTAAATGTTCCGATGACAGAGGTTGGAATCGCCAACAGAACGTTAAAGGTGGAGGACCAAGAGCCCAGGAACATCCAGCAAACCAGCCCTGTTAAGAGGGCCGAGAGCAGGAGGGTTAATTCCAGCTCCCCGACTGCTTGTTCGATGTAGCGGGTACTGTCAAAGTTCACGCTCAGTTTCATTCCCTCCGGTAATCCTTTTTGGATCAAGGCGACCTTGGCCCGGACGGCCTTCGCCACCGCGACGGCATTGGATCCGCGCTGCTTGAGGATATTCAGCGCGACCCCGGGGGTCCCCATGGCGCGGCTGATTCTCATGGCGTCGGCCATGCCTTCCTCAACCCGCGCGACCTGCTTCAGGTGGATCAGTTTATAGTTCGGCTGCCCGCCTCGGCTGTTGATGGCCAGCTCGCCGAAATCACCGATGGTTTTGGCTTCGCCCAAGGTGCGGACATTCAACTGCCGCTTACCTTCGATCAATTGGCCCGCGGGGGATTCCAGATGTTCGTTCTGGATCGTGTTGATGACGTCGTTGACCGAAAGGACGTATTTATTGAGCGCTTTCTCATCCACCCAGATGCGCAGGTTGGGGTCGCGGTAACCGCCCAGGGTAATGTCGCCCACTCCCTTCACCGTCGAGAATTGGTCCTTGATGCGGTCGTAGGTGTAGGACATCAGATCTTTGAGCGGATATTTATCGCTTTCCAGGGTCAACGACATGATCGGCTGATCCTCGGGATTTGATTTGCGGATGGTGGGAGCGGTGATTTGTTTCGGCAGTTTCTGCAGGATGGAACTGACTTTGGCCTGGACGTCCTGGACCGCGAGATCGATATTGCGGTCGAGATCGAATTCGATGGTCACGGTCCCTTCGCTGTTTTCCGACTCGGAAGTGACGCTGCGGATGCTCTGGATGCTCATCACCGCGCTCTCGACGATATCGACGATGGAGGTTTCGATAACCGCGGGAGCCGCCCCTTCCAGACGGATGTTGACGGAAACCACCGGATAGTCCACGTCCGGAAGCTGGCTGATTCCCATGCGCATAAAAGAAATGGCGCCGAATATGATGAGCCCGGACATCAGCATCCAGGCGAAAACCGGGTTCTTGATGGAAGTTTCGGAAAGCGTCATTTGTCCTCCGCGACAGAATCCGGTCCGCCGGCGGAAAAGTCGAGCTGAATGCCGGCCAGGCAGGCTTGCGCGCGCGCCTGCTCCAGGTTGAGTTTGGTCTGCAGCACCGTGTTCTGGGCGTTCAAAACGTCGAGGTTGGTCACGAGAGAGTAAGTGTAATCCCGGCTCTGCAACCGGGCGTTGTCCTCGGCCAGGGCGACCGCTTTTATGAGGGAATTCATGGTGGCCACCGAATGATGCAGGATGGAGAAGGATTCCCTGACGTCGGTGTCGGCCTGGCGGGATGCAAGAGCCAGAGCGAGTTCGGCGGCCCGGGCGCGGGCTTTGGCCTGATCAACCGAGGCGCCGATAAAGCCTCCGGTGAAAAGCGGCAAGTTCAACGAGAGCCCGGCGTCCCACTTGACGTCTTGATCCGGCTTGGAACGCGTCAGGTAATAGTTGGCCCCGGTGTTCACTGAGGGCCAACGAAGGTGTTCTTCAGCGGCAGTGTCAAGTTGGGCGGCTTCCAGGGTTTTCCGTGCCGCTTCCACGTCGAAGCGTTTCTGCGCCTTCAACAGATAAGTTTCCCGGGAGAGGTGTTCAGGCACAGGCAGGATTTCCGGCGCGAGATCCTCGTCCAGTCCGGTCAGAAAACCCAACTGAAGCTGGGCGAAATCCTCCCGTCCCTTGGCGCTCTGAAGGGCCGAATCGTCCTGCGCAAACTGGGTCTGCGCGGCCACGAGTTCGCTTTTGCGGGAGCGGCCCACAGCCTCGCGCTCCGTCAGTTCTTTAATCCGATTGGAGGAAACCGCCAGTTGGTCCTGGCGGACCCCGATTTCCTGGCGGACATTGATGAGACTGATATAGGCCTGGGCCACGTCCAGATACATGGCCTGCTTGGCGCGGATCAGATCGAGCCTGGCAGCGCTGGTCTTGAGGGTGGATGAGCGGGCCGTGATATAGTCGCGCATGCCGGAGAAGAGAGCGTAGTTCAAGTTGATCCCGGCAGCCCCTTTGCCGGTGGACTTTTCGGCGGCGGTCTCCGCGGCGAAACCGTTCAGCGAGGGATAGTACGCCGACTTGATCTGGAGTTCGACCGCCTCAAGCTCTTTGAGGCCTTCGGCGCTTTGCGCGAGGGTCTCGCTTTTGGCGAGCGCAAGCCGATAGGCCTCCGGCAAAGTTATGCCGCGCGCCGTGGCGGTGGACTCATCCTGCGCCATGAGGGCGGCGGGCACGATCATCATGCAAAAAGCCAGAATTACTATTTTCATTAAGAATTTAGGCGAGATGTAAATTAATTATTGAAAGGCTCACTTTTTTTAGACGATTCTACATTTAAAAAGTGTCTTCATTGTGGGAAATGCCGTTATTTGACGGAAAGTTACTCCCCGAGCAGGACAATAGAAAGAACTTTTAAGGTTTCCTTCGACTGGAATCGGCTCTAAGGAAGCCAAAAACTTGCGTGTTTGACACCGGAGATGTTTTTTACGAAAGGAATAAGGAGAACCTATAACCTTTAATGTGACTTCCGGCCCGTTTCTCAATGGGGCTGTCCGGAACAGATCGCACCATCCCCCTCGATTTCATTGCAATTCATCGTTATCAATGAACGTAACTCTTCCAATTTGGGGACATCTCGTCCGTCGCTTCCTGTCAAATAGGCGATGACAGCTTCTCCATTTTCTACTCGATTCTTCATTATAATCAGCGATTGTTTGTAAAGAGGATTCGGCTTGGAGGTGACCAGACTGGTTTTCCCTTCTATGCCTAAACTGCTTCGTCCAACATATATATCAATAGGCCACGGTAAGTTAGAGTAAATCAACACGTTGGCCGGCAACCGTTCCAATTGAATCAGAACTTGTGAGCGTTTCCATCGGAGTTGTGCGTATCCGCGGCTTGCATAGCCAGGCTGGTCTCCCCTATGGATATCATATGCAAACATGACACCCCGTATGATAAAGAAAACGCCGCCGGCAAGGAGGAATCCTCCGAAAATCCTGGATTTTGGCGGCATTACATTCAAAGCGATGCCGGCAAATGCGCATAAAAGCACAACATGCAAGGGAGCAAGAATACGAACCGCATCGATTAGAAGATCCGCTTGAATAAAAGTATTCACAGCAAAAATAAAGATGCCGTAACTAACGGCAGCGATTAACAGCAAAACCACAGGTGAAGAAAGGCCCTTTCGATCGTTTCTCCAGGCTTTTATCACCATCATGATCAAAAGGACTATTCCAATCATATCTAGAGGGATAGCGATCCAAGCAGACAGGCTTGACTGCGTAAACCACAGCGTTAGCGCGTGAAGAATAGCCCGTGAATGAAGGGGCGTGAAGGGAGGATGAAAGGAGAACGCCCTGTTTGATAATTTTCTTACCGTCATCCAATTGAAAAGGTACCAGATCACCAGCGGAAGAGCCGCCGACACCCCAAAAATAAGCGTCCGAAATGCTTTTGACACCGGTTTCGTTCGACTGAGTGCGAGGAGAGTCACAACCCCTGAGAGAATCCAAGCGAGGCCCGCAAGCCTTATAAGACACGCGGCGGCAGCCGCCATGCATGCGCCGCCAAGGAAGAGCCAACGTTCAGTCTCTAAAAATTGAGAAAGGAACAAGAAAACAATGAGAGAAAAACTAATGAAGGCATCTTCGGACCAAGCCACAGAGTGAACAGCCAACTGATCCACGGAGAACATAAACAGCAAGGCGCCGACCGATGACGCCCAAGAATATCGTTTGCTTGCCTGTTGAATCACGCAGCTGACGAGAAAAATATTTAACCCAAATAACAAACATTGAAGCCAGCGGGTGGCCTCCAAAATATTTGGAATCACTCGGCCAGATAGAGCGATGAGCGCAGAATACCCAGGTGGGAAGTCGACAATCGGAAAGAGGTTCCCAAACGGGTCTCTCAATTTGTATCCGACCGATTCAATTATATTCCTAGCACCGCCAATGTAGGTGATCGAATCCGAAAATAGACCTATTCCCGAACCTGTGGTCCATCGCAAATACCCTATTCCTGAAAAAGCGAGAAACAACGAGAGGATATATGGAGATCTGACAATTCGTTGGAAAAAGAGGCGCATAAAAACAATGGTAGGAATTTTCTTTGTTTGTTGAAATGGCAATTCAGCCGGGCGCATTTTAAACGATGTGATTTCTACAAACTGGATGGCGGCATTGGACCGAAATCTACTCCCCGGGCAGGACTCGAACCTGCAACCCTCCCGTTAACAGCGGGATGCTCCACCATTGAGCTACCGAGGATATTCTGGCGGTTTAAATTGGGTTGATATTTCGTCCGAATGATACAAAAAAGGAGTTTGGAGGAACAATTTGGAGACGGGCCGTCGGGAGTTTTTTGGTGAGGTTTAGGGTTGGATCTTTTTGAGGGAATAGATTTTCCCGCCATAATAGGAGGTGACGTAGATTTGGCCCTCGCGGCCGATTATAAGAGAAGAAATTGTGGGGACGTCGGCAAGGGGGGCGGGGTTGGAGGGATTGATCTCCGTCGATTTCAAGGCCCAAATATTTCCTCTCATCATGTCCCCAAATAAATAAAGCCCTTCCAGTTCGGGATACATCTTTTTCCGGTAAACTCCCCCGCCGATAATGAATTCTCCTTCCGCGTGGCTGTATTCGAAAACCGGATCAATCAGATTGGGATTGGGCCCCGTTCCGATATCGGATTCGGCGGGGTGCTTCCCTTCCCGTAAATTCCAGCCGTAATTCCCCCCTTTTTTTATGAGGTTGATTTCTTCCCAATTTTTGGGACCGTTGTCCGTAGCCCAAAAGTCTCCCGTTTTTTCGTCGAAGGAAAACCGGCAGATGTTTCTCAAGCCGAACGCCCAGACTTCGCTGCGCTGGCCCGTTTCAGCCAGGAAGGGATTGTCCGCCGGGACGGAGTAAGGTTTTCCCGGGGCGGGATGATCGACGTCGAGCCTCAAAATTGAACCCGATAAATTTTGGATTTTGGGCCTTTGATCATTGACGGTTTGAAATTCCAGATAGTCGCCCACTGAAATGAAGAGGAATCCGTCCGGACCAAAGGCAATCATTCCGCCATTATTGGTTCCCGACGGCTCTTCGATCGCCAGAATTATCCGCTCGGATTTCGATTTGGCGGCGTGGGTAATTGAATTAACTCTGAATTCCGAAACCACCAAGCGCCGGGGTTTATCGGCGATGTAGGAAACGTAGATCAGGTGATTTTTGGAATATTTGGGGTGGAAGGCCATGGCCAGGAGCCCTTCGAACACGTGTTCGTTTTTGACCTGGGCCGTGATGTCCAGGACGGTTTGACAGCGGGTTGCGTCCTTCGAATCGGCAAAAGAAATTATCCGCCCTCCTTGCTCGACGACGAAGAGCCGTTTGGAATTTCCCGGGGGGGTCGCGATAAAGACCGGGAGTTCAAATTGGAACGAGGGAAAGGCGATTTCCGCTTTGAAAGTGGAAGAGGAACTTTCAGCCCGGGGCTGCGATAAAAAGCAGAGGGAAGAGAAAAAAAATAAAAGGAGATTCCGCCGCCGGACCATAATCAACTCCAATTATTGATTTTTTTCTTCCTTAGCGGTAACAAAAAAACCCCCGGGAATGATTCCCGGGGGTTTTCTCTTGATTAATCAAGATCAGACGAGATACGTTAGGATGCTTTCGTAACGTTGGCTGCCTTGGGGCCTTTGTCGGACTCCACGACTTCGAACTCAACTGCATCACCTTCGGACAGGGTTTTGAAACCATCGCCCTGTACGGCGGAATAATGCACGAACACATCGCCGGATCCATCTTCTTTGGTGATGAACCCGTACCCTTTCTGATTATTGAACCACTTTACTTTTCCCTTCAATTGCTAATACCTACCTTTTGATTCTTTTTTCCGCGCCTTAAACATTCAAGGCGGGCCTAAGAAAATTATGAGGCCTCGAAAGTGTGTTTTCAATGGGAAAACAAAATTAGAGAGCCCCTTCTTTCTTGAGGAGCGCCTTTTTGGTCCGAAGACCGCCAAGGCCGGAGTATCCCCCTAGGGTTCCATCTGATTTTATAACGCGATGGCAGGGAATAATTGGAGAAAAGGGGTTTTGACCCAAGGCTCTACCAACTGCTCGGACCGCTTTCGGCTTGCCGATTTTCCTGGCAATCCAGCTGTACGTCCTTACTTCTCCCTCTGGGATGGCCGCGCAAGCTATCCATACCTTCTGTTGAAACTCAGAGTAACTTTGCATCTGTTTTAAGATGTTAGGTGGAATACGAACGGCATTATACCTTACTTTCATGGAATCTATCGGCTATTTATTAATTCCCAGGGCCTTTTTTTTCCGTCGGAAACGGTGAAAAATGATGGCGAACCGGTGGGCTTCATCCCGAATCCGTCGCAAAAGAAGAAGGGCGGGGGAGTCCGCGGGAAGCCTGATCGGCTCGGAAGATTGGGGCAGAAAAATTTCCTCCTCTTTTTTGGCGAGGGCGGCGGCTGAAACCCCCTTGACATCAATTTTTTTGAGCGCGGCGAGGGCGCTGGCGAGCTGTCCCTTTCCTCCGTCGATGAGGATCAAATCCGGAAACGGTTTCCCCTCTTTTTTGAGGCGGCTATAGCGGCGCCCGACCACTTCGCTCATCGCTTTGAAATCGTCCACGCCCCGGACATCCCGGATGATGAATTTCCGGTACTGGCTTTTGTCGGGTTGGCCCAGATAAAAACGGACCATCGAGGCCACCGTCTCGACTCCCTGGATGTGGGATATATCGAAGCATTCAATTCTCGCCGGAGGTTTGGAAAGCTTCAACGCTTTGGTCAAATCTTCGAGGGCCCGGGTTTCCCTGATTTTTCCCGCCAGATCACCTTCCGTCATTTTTCTAAAAGTGACCGGTTCGGACATGTGCCGTAGGGTATTGATGTGATCCCGCATGGCCGCGGCCTGTTCAAACTGAAGATTTTTTGAGCTTCGTTTCATGTTCCGCTCCAGCTCCCTCAAAATTTTTTCTTGTTTCCCTTCAAAAAACCAGCGCGCCTGCTTCACGATGCTTTTGTAATCACGGGCGGATATTTTCCCCCGGCAGGGAGCGGGACACTCGGCCGTGTGCAGATAAAGGCAGGAACGGACTTTTTGATAAGGAAGAGGATTTTTATCGTTCAAGTCGTAGTCGCAGGGGCGGAGAGGAAAAAGTTTTTTCCGCCACGCCCACTTAAGCAAGTTGCGCACGCCGTTCACGCTGGAGTAGGGCCCGAAATAAATCGTCCCGTCCCTTTTTTTCCGCCGGGTGAGATAAATCCGCGGAAAATCTTCCCCCATCGTGAGCGCCACATAGGGATAGGATTTATCGTCCTTCCACATGATGTTGTAAGTCGGATTGTACCGGCGGATGAGGCGCCTTTCCAAAACGAGGGCCTCCCTCTCGGAGGCGCTGACCACGTAATCGACGTGGCGGACTTCGGAAATTAGGGCCTGGGTTTTCCCGGTGAGCCGGGCGGGACTCGCGAAATAGGAGCTCACCCGTTTTTTTAAATCCCGGGCTTTCCCGACGTAGATGATTTGGGCGGCGGAATTCCGCATGAGATAAACGCCCGGAAGGTTGGGTAGATGCGGAACGATTGCGCTTTCCATGTTTGTCTTTATAGGGAGGTCGATCAATTGGCGATTTTTCGCCTTAAAAGGGCCCCGACGAAAAACTTGTACTCTTCAATTTTAAAAATTTTGGAAAAGCCGAAGAAGAAGGCAATTCCGACCGCTATGGAGATGAATAGCCGCAAATATAAACCCAAACCGGGGAGGAGGAAATAAAAAGTCACTAGAGAGCAGGCTCCCATGACAATCCCGGAGAGGGAGCCGTAGAAGAAGCTGCGGACGACGGTCCAGGCGCCCATGTTGCCGATTTCCCGGCGCAGGTAAAGGAACAGGATGATAACCTGCACCCAGGCCGAAACCGCCGTGGAAAGGGCGAGGCCCGCGACTCCGAATTTAAACATGAGGAGTAAATTCAAAAAGATGTGGAGGACCATGTTGTAGATGGACACGCGGACAGGTATGCGCGTGTTTTTCCGCGCGTAAAAAGCCGAAGCCAATATTTTGCTGGCCGAATAGGCTGGAAGCCCCAGGGAATAGGGGACCAGCGCTTGGAAGGTGAGTTTGGTGAATTCCGGAGTGAATTTTCCGTGCTGAAAAAGCGCCTGGATAATAGGGTAACCGAGAACGGTTAAACCGATAAGGGACGGAATCAAAATGTAGTTCGCGATCCGGAGGGAGAAGTTCAGTGTTTCTTTGAACTCATCCATCTTCTCGTTGCTCATGGCTTTGGAGAGCGTGGGCAGGGCGATGCTCGCGACGGCGATTCCGAAAAGGGCCAGGGGCAGCTGCATGACGCGGTTAGAGTTGTAAAGCGCGGTGATGGAGCCGTCCCGGAGGAAGCTCGCGCAGAGCTGGTCGACAAAGGAATCGATCTGATCGGCGGCGAGTCCCAAAATCGTCGGCAGCATCATGACGAAAACAGTTTTCACCTGCGGATGAGAGAAGGGCTTCACCCATTTTAAATGAAGACCTTCTTTATAAATGGAAGGGATTTGCGTGGCGAAGTGCAGGAATCCCCCGGCGACAGCCGCGATGGAGAGACCGTAAATCGGGTCCTTGAATAAGGACGCGAAGAACATGATATAGGCGATTTCGGCGACAGATAAGCCGGACGGAACCAGCGCCGGGATGAAGAAGTTGGCGCGGGAGTTCAAAACGGAGGTCAACACCGCCGCCAGGGAAATAAAAAAGAGGAACGGAAAAATCAGCCGCACCAATTCAATAGTCAGGGACAACTTTTCCGGATTTCCGGAAAACCCCCAGGCCACAAACTTCGCCACCCACGGCGCGAATAAAATTCCGAGAATCACAATTCCGCTCAGTACCAGGATGAGCCCGGAAATCACCGAATTCAAAAAGTAATTCGCCTCCTCTTTCCCTTTTTTATTCTGGACGTCGGTGAAAACCGGAACGAGGGCCGCGGTCAGGGATCCTTCGCCAAGAAAACGCCTTAGCAGGTTCGGGATCCGGAAGGCCGCGTAGAAGGCGTCGGTGACCCAGCCCCCTCCAAAAAAGGCCGCCACCATCGCGTCCCGGATGTAGCCCAGGATCCGGGAGACAACCGTGGCTGACACATAGGCGCTCAAATGGTGGGTGAAAGCCACCTTGGTTTTTTGATTTACTGAAATTTCTTGATTTTCAGCGGTTTCCATTTATTGACAGGCCTCGAATATCATTGCTAGGATATGCCCTCAAAATTTGAAGGAGTAATTAATTTATGGCCAATCCCAAAAAACCGGTTCGACACGCTTCGGCCTTGAAAGCGAAGCGCCAAGCTAAGGCCCGGGAAAAAAAGAATTTCCAGATTAGAAGCCGCGTCAGAACTCTGACCATCAATGTTCATAAAGCGATTACGGAAAAAAATTTGGAAAAAGCCCTCGCCGCTTTCAAAATCGCCCAAGCCGCCTGGCAGAAGGCGGCCAAAACCGGCATTTTCCACCGGAACGCCGCCGCCCGGAAAGTTTCCGTGATGGCGTCCGGCCTTGCTAAATTAACAAAAAAATAATTTTTTATCTTCTTTCCGCAGCGTGTTTAAAACCAGAAGAGATAACGCCATTTCTCCCGGAAGGGCTCCGGTTTTATTCTCGTAATCCGCCCGTACAATTCGATCTATTCCCGTCCGCAATTCTTCGGCCGAGTAGGATTGCAAACCCGCCTGTAAAAGTTCCCGCCTCATTTGGCCTTTGATGTTGAGCGCGGAACAGATTTCATTCGCCGTCCAGTTGTTTTTGGTTTTGTAGTAGTGGCCGAGAATCAAGTTCCGGAAAATCCTTTCCATGACCGGAAAGATTGATTCGGCCCTGATTCCGACTTCTGTTAGGAGCCGCCCCTGTTGCAGGGCCTTTTCCAAATCGCGGTGCCACACCGCCTCTTCAAAATTTTTGAAATCCCCTGCTTCATCCGGCAGGCCCGCCCCTAAAACATCCTCCAGGGTTATGTTTTTTTTCGCTCCGGCGAACAAAATCACCCGTTCGATCTCATGGGAGATTTCCTCAAGGTTCGTGCAGGCTTCCGCTATTCTCTGGGCGCCCGCCCAGGCGATGGTTCTTCCCCTCTTTTTGACTTCGGTGGTGATCCAGGCCTGAAGTTGATTCTGAAAAGGGGTCCAGAAGGTGACGATTTTTCCGTGGGAGGCCACTTGCGCGGTGATTTCATCTTTTAAGGAGGCTTTGCCCTCGTGGAGAAAGATGAGGCAGGTGGTGTCGGGAAGGTTCCCGATGCCGTCGGCGATAATCTTTTCATCCGCGGAGGAAATATCTTCCGCTTCATACACAATGACGACGCGCCGATCGGCGAGAAAAGGAAGGCAAGCGGCGGTGGCGATGACTTCCCCGCCGGTGAGGGAATCCGCGTGATAACGGTTTAAATTAAAGTCGAGCGATTCTTTGGGGAGGATTGCCGCGATTATCTTTTGAACGAAGTTCTCTTTCAGCCACAGCTCAGGGCCGTCGAATAAATAAACTTTTCCGATTTTCCCTGAGCGGATTTCGGCCTCTAATTGTTCCGAGGTTGGCTGGCTCACTTTTTACCAAGCATTTTCGAGGTGACCAGACGTGGCCCCGCTAGTAGGGGGCGGTGGTTGGGTAAGCGGGCGGAGGATTTATGGGAACGGGGGTTTTGTTTTGACTCGGTATTGATTTGGGCGAGGCGCTGGTGACCGTTCCGAATCCCTCAACGGTCCTTTTGACGATGTCTATGGCAAATCGGCTCCACAATTCTTCGCGCGCCTGTTCGCGCGTCATCCCGCCTGGCTGGGTTTCGGTGAAATACCGGAATTTTTGCTCCATGAGAGGCTCCTCCCACAGATACTGGTTTTTGGTTTGATCCAGGAACTTCAAATTCATCACCACCCAGATTTGGTATTCCGTGGGGATGAGATTCTGGTCATGGGAGGTTTCTGTTTCCACATACTGGATGATCGTTCCCACCACCACGCCGTCCGCTTTTTTGGCGTCGTCCATGTATCTGATCCGTCCGTCGTTGATGAATTCCTGAGTTACGGCGAGCCAAAGCTTGTTTTCAATTCCGGGCTGGGAGGTTTTGTTTTCAAAAGGCTGGACCCCGATTGATTTGATATTTTGTGGAATAATAATCGTGGGCGGAACATATTCCGCGTTCATCGCTCCGCAACCGGTGAAAAATAGAGAAGATAGAACCCCAAAGGCGGATAGAAATAAGGCGGCCGTCGCCGGAATTTGGCGGAATGAAATTTTTCTCATGTTAGATTGTCCTCCCTTAATTTTCGACCAAATTTACCAATTTATTGGGCACAAAAATAACCCTTTTTGGAGTGATTTTCTGGCCCCGTTTTTCCATGGCCGCCAGCGCCAGCGCCCTCACTTCCTCTTCCTTGGCGCTCGCGGGAACGTTAATTCTGTGGCGGAGCTTGCCATTCACCTGGATTATTATTTCGATTTCCTTCAAAGCCAGCTTCCTTTTATCGGCCATCGGCCAGGGAGTCACGGAAAGCATCGTTTTGTGTCCCAGACGAGCCCAGATCTCCTCGGCGAGATGCGGAGCGTAGGGCTCAAGGAGCAGAACCACCGTTTCCACCGCCTCTTTCGAGACGGCGTCCCCCAGATCGGGATAAAGATAAATTGAATTCACCAGCTCCATGATGGCGGAGATGGCGGTGTTAAAGCCGAAATCCTTTTCAATGTCGGTTGTGACCCGATCGATGGTCGCGTGAATTTGGCGGGAGAGCTCCTCTCTGGAAACGGTGTTGGGGCTTTCCTCGATGGAGCGCTTGATGGCTTTCGCGTCTTCGTCACCAGAGAAAGCCTCTCCCAGCCGCCAGACGCGGTTAAGAAAACGCCAAATTCCCCCCACTTGCTGGTCGGACCATTCCAGCTGCTGGGTGGGCGGAGCGGCGAAGAGAATGAACATCCGGCCGGTGTCGGCGCCGTATTTATCCACCACGGTTTTGGGATCGACCACGTTTCCTCGGGACTTGGACATGGCGGAGCCGCCCAGAGTCACCATTCCTTGAGTCAGAAGCGATCCAAAGGGCTCGTTTGATTTCAGCATTTTCATGTCCCGCAAAACTTTGTGAAAAAATCGCGCGTAGATGAGATGCATGCAGGCGTGTTCGATTCCGCCGACGTATTGATGAACGGGGATCCAAGTGTTCGCTTTGGCGGGTTCAAAGGGAAGGGATTCGTTTTGGGGATCGGTGTAGCGGGCGTAATACCAGGAGGAATCCACGAAGGTGTCCATGGTGTCCGTCTCGCGCTTGGCCGGTGCCCCGCATTTGGGGCAGGTCGTGTTGACCCATTTTTTAGCTTGGGCGAGCGGCGATTCGCCGACCCCGGTTAATTTGACCTTGGTGGGCAGTTCCACGGGCAGGTCTTCCAGTTTGACCGGGACCGCGCCGCATTTCGGGCAGTAAACCATGGGGATGGGCGTTCCCCAATAACGTTGCCGCGAGATTAACCAGTCCCGCAATTTATAAGTGACGGCGGGTTCGGCGAGGCCCTTCTTCTTGAGTTCGGCGGTGATGTTCTTTTTGGCGTCTTCGGCGGACTGATGGTCAAACGGCCCGGAATTGATCATCACTCCGTCCCCTTCGAAGGCTTCCCGGAGGGGCGACGGCAGGGGACTTTCCGGATCTTGGATAACCTGAACGATTGGAATTTTAAACTTTTGAGCGAATTCAAAATCTCGCGCGTCGTGCGCGGGGACGGCCATTATGGCCCCCGTTCCGTAATCCATCAAAACGTAGTCCGCTATCCAGATGGGGATTGGGGCGTTGTTGACGGGATTGACGGCGTAGGTGCCCAGAAATTCTCCGGTTTTTTCCCGTTCCAGATTGGTGCGCTCAAATTTCGACGTTTTTCGAGCCATCTCCCTGTAGGCTTCGACGGCCTTCCGGCAATTGGGGGCCGTCAGTTTGAGGACCAAAGGATGCTCCGGCGAAAGAACCATGAATGTCGCGCCATAGAGAGTGTCAGGCCTCGTCGTAAAAACCCGAATTTTTTCGGCCGTTGAATCCTTGCCGGAGGCCGCCGGCGCGAAATCGACGTACGCCCCCCAGGATTTTCCAATCCAATTTTTCTGCATGGTCATCACTTCTTCCGGCCAGCCTTTTTGGTCCCGAGAGGGTTGCAGCTCTTCGTGACCTTTAAGGAGCTCCTCGGCAAAGTCGCTGATTTTTAAAAACCATTGTTCCAGTTCTTTGGTGATGACCTCGGTGTCGCACCGCCAGCAGCGGCCGGAGTGAACCTGTTCGTTCGCCAGAACCGTGGCGCAGTGCGGGCACCAGTTGACAGGGGATTTCTTTCGGAAGGCGAGCCCCTTTTCGAACATTTTGATGAAAATCCATTGGTTCCATTTGTAGTAGGCGGGGTCGCAGGTGGCGAATTCCCGGGACCAGTCGTAGGAAATTCCGAGGAGCTTGAGCTGCCCACGCATGTGGTCGATGTTGTCCTTGGTCCATTTGGCGGGATGAATTCCCCGCTCGATCGCCGCGTTTTCAGCGGGCAGGCCGAAGGCGTCCCACCCGATCGGATGAAGAACGGCCCGGCCCTTCCGGCGGTAGAAGCGGGCGAGGATATCTCCGATGGTGTAGTTTCGCACATGGCCCATGTGGAGGATTCCGGAGGGATAAGGGAACATGACCAGGATGTAATAAGGCTGGCGCGCTTCCGAGGGTTCGGGGGCGAGAAAACATTTTTTCTCCTCCCATATTCCCTGCCACTTGCTCTCGATCTCTTTGAAATAATACGTGGTCATGATGATAATCTGCTCTTCAACAGTATGAAGTATTCCTGGTTTCCTTTGGGGCCTTTGAGTTTCGAGGGCGCCTGGCCCACACACTCCAGGTCCAGCGTTTTCGCGAATTCAATTATTTCCCGAACCGCCTGTTTCTGGATTTCCTCATCCCGGACAACGCCCTTTTTCAAAAACTTAGCGCCCACCTCGAACTGCGGTTTGACGAGGGCCAAAATTGTTCCCCCTTCGGGAAGGAGCATTTTAACTTTTGGCAATACTCTTTTTAAGGAAATAAAAGAAACGTCCACCGTTATGAGGCCGGGTTTCCGCTCCAGCGAAGCCGGATCTAGTTCCAATATGTGGGTTTTTTCCATACTCACCACTCGGGCGTCACGCCTTAGGGAATCCATGAGCTGGCCTTTTCCCACGTCGACGGCGATTACCTTTTGGGCTCCCCGCTGGAGAAGACAGTCGGTAAATCCGCCGGTGGAAGCGCCGACGTCAAGGCAAATCAGCCCCGCGGGGTTCAGATGGAAATCATCGAGGGCGCCGGCCAGTTTTTCCCCGCCGCGGGAAACGTAGAGCTGGGGTTTGATTATTTCAATCCGGCTATCCTCAATAACCGGGGTTCCCGGCTTGGAGACAATTTTTCCCCCCACCTGCACGACGCCAGCTAAAATCAAAGCTTGCGCTTTGGTCCGGGAGGCGGCGAGACCTCTATTTTGGAGGAGCACGTCCAGTCTAATTTTGAGGGCGCGGGGCAAAGCGGCGGGCTAACCGGAGAAAGAATCCGACTCGTGAGCCTGTTGGCGCTTGGGAAAGCTTTTCGGATGGAATTTGAGGACGGCCTCCCTGATTTTCGTTTCGGAGATCCCGGCGAGGCTGCGCAAAATATCTTGGGGTCCGTGCTCGATGAACCGGTCCGGAATTCCCAGATTCTTGATGGGGATTTTCTCATCTTCCAAGATCTCCCGGATGGCGCTCCCGAACCCTCCCAGCACCGCATTTTCCTCGACGGTAAGAATGGCTTGGATTCCTTTCAGAGAATCAAGAAGCCACTTTTTATCCAGAGGTTTTACAAATCGGGCGTTGATGACTCGCACCTTTAATCCATCCTCTTGCAATAGTTTTTCCGCGGCGGACATGGCCGGGTAAACCGTGTTTCCGATGGCGAGAATCGCGAGGTCTTCCCCTTCCTGAAGAATTTCCCCTTTTCCCCACGGAAGAAGCCGGAACGTAGTGTCCAAGGGCACTCCCACTCCCGCCCCGCGGGGATAGCGGATCGCCGCGGGCCCCCGTTCATGATTTAAGGCGGTTTTAATCATGTGCTGGAGTTCGTTTTCGTCTTTCGGCGCCATAACGGCGATGTTCGGAAGGAGGCGCAGATAGCTCAGGTCGAAGGCGCCGTGATGGGTGGGACCGTCGTCGCCCACCAGTCCCGCCCGGTCGAGGCAGAAAACCACGGGGAGTTTTTGGAGGCAAATATCGTGTTCGATCTGATCAAAGCCGCGCTGAAGAAAAGAGGAGTAAATCGCTACGACCGGTTTCAATCCTCCGCAAGCGAGGCCCCCGGCGAAGGTGACGGCGTGCTGCTCGCCAAGCCCCACGTCATAATATCGATCCGGATATTTATCCCGGAATGAGTCAAGGCCTGTCCCTTCCGGCATGGCGGCGGTAATGGCCACGATCTTTGGATCTTCCTCGGCCAGCCGGCAGATGGTTTTGCTGAAAATTTTTGTATAGGACGGTGGCTCATGGGCCTGGATATTCAGTTTGCCGGTCTTCGGATCCCACTGGGGAACGCCGTGATATTTGATGGGCTCTTTTTCCGCTTTCGCGTAGCCCCGGCCTTTTTTGGTGACGACGTGGAGGAGCACCGGGCCTTTCAAATTTTTTACCCCCTGGAGAACTTCGATGAGCTTGGGGAGGTCGTGCCCGTCGACGGGGCCCAGATAGCAGAAACCCATTTCCTCAAAAAGCATTCCCGGGAACATGAACACTTTCACGCGCTTGGCCAGCCGCAAAAGCTGCGTCCCCCAGAAGTGGAGACGGGTGAGAAATTTGGCCACCCGTTTTTCAAACCGCTGGTAGGTGCCTCCCGTCAGAAATTTGGCGAGGAAGGCTCCCGCCGCGCCGACGCGATGTGATATGAACATTTGATTGTCGTTCAGGACGACCAACAGATCAGTCTTGAGGTTGCCGGCGTTCTGCAATCCCTCGAAGGCCATCCCGCCTGTGATGGAGCCGTCGTTCACGACCGCGACGACTTTGTAATTTTCTCTCAAGACGTCCCGGGCGGCGGCAAATCCAAGGGCCGCGGAGATGGCGGTTGAGGCGTGGCCCGCGCCGAAGGCGTCGTGCTTGGACTCAAAGCGGCTCAAGAACCCGCTGATCCCCTGGTATTGTCTCAGGGTGTTGAATTGTTTGGCGCGGCCGGTGAGGATTTTGTGGGCGTAGGCCTGGTGGCCGGTGTCCCAAATCAGTTTGTCATGGGGCGAGTCGAAAACGTAGTGGAGGGCGATGGCCAAATCCGTACATCCGAGCGAGGCGCCCAGGTGCCCCCCCGTTTTGGAGGTGACGTCGATGATTTTCTGGCGGATTTCCTGGGCCAGTTCGGGGAGGAGTTCCGGCCTGATGTGGCGCAGGTCCTTCGGCTCCCGGATCATTTCTAAAAGGGACATTTGATTTCTGGTTTATCCTTTTCTCGACGAAAGCAAGGCGTTATTTTGCCTTTAATCGGGAGGTTCCGCAAGGCTGTGAATTTCAAAAACCGATTGATTTAGAAAGGTGAATTTGAAACCGTGGTAAACGTGCAGCCGTTTTCGTCCAGGATGGCTCCCAGGCGCTTGTCGTTTTTTTCCCGGGGGATCCGATTCAATTTTTGCACGGAAAAGCAGAGCCCGATGTGAAGGGCACGAGAGGTTTTCTTGAGGAGGCGGTCGTAGACGCCGGCGCCGAAGCCGAGGCGCCAGCCCTTGGAATCGAAGCCGAGGCCGGGGACGAGGACCAGATCGATTTGTTTGAAGGGGTGGGGGTGGGTTTTCCGTCGGGGTTCGAGCGGGCCGTAGCGGGTTTTGGCGAGGGGGTCGGCGGGGGTGAACTTCGCGAAGTAAGGATTCCGGAAACCGCGGCGGGTAACGGGAACCAAAACCGTTTTACCCATTTGCCAAGCCCTCCGCACGATGTCCTCCGTCAGGACTTCGCTGCCGAATCCCAGATAAGCGGCGACGGTTTTTGCCTTTTTAAATTCGGGGAGGCGGAGGAAGGTTCGGGCGATTTTCCGGCTCAAGGCGGTTTGCTTTCGCCGACCGAGGAGCCCTCTCGAGCGAAGGAGATAAATCCGGAGCCATTTTTTGGCCGCGGCGATGTTCACCGGGAGGGATTTTTTTTGCGCCAATTTTCCAGCCTCTCCCTGATTATCGCGTCGTAGCCTTCCTTCGTGGGCTCGTAAAAATCGATGTGGCCGGGCATGTATTCCTGTTTAACGTGGTGGCCCGGGAAATTGTGCGGGTAGAGGTAGCCTTGGCCGTGACCTCTGGTTTTCTTGTCGAGGTTGGAGTCTTTCAGGTGATCGGGAACTTCGCGCAGGGGGCCTTTCTCCACTTCCCCCAACGCTTTTTCCACCGCGAGATAGGCGGCGTTTGATTTCGGGGCGGTGGCGCAATAGGTGACGGCCTGGGCGAGCGGGATGCGCGCCTCCGGCATCCCCACCATCTCCACAATCCGCGCTGCGGCGGAGGCAACGGAGATGGCCTGCGGATCCGCGTTCCCCACGTCCTCGGCGGCGAAAATCATTATTCGGCGGGCGATGAACCGGGGGTCTTCCCCCGCGTGGAGCATTTTGGCCATCCAATAGAGCGCGGCGTCGGGGTCTGATCCCCGCATCGATTTGATGAAGGCGGATATCGTGTCATAGTGCTCATCGCCCGATTTGTCATACCGGACGGGCCGGGTTTGCGTGGAGGCTTCGGCGGCGGCCAAATCGATTTGAATGGGCTTATTGATTTCCGCCGGAGTTGTCGCGGCCGCCAGCTCCAGCGCGTTTAAAACTTTTCGGGCGTCGCCGTTGGCCGCGCGAACGATATGGGCTTTGGCTTCGGGGGTGACCTCGACTGAGAGTTGACCGAGGCCCCGCTCTTTGTCATTTAGGGCCAGATCAAATATTTTTTCCAAATCCCCTTCGTCCAGGGCCTTAAATTCGAAAGCGGTGGAGCGGGAGACGAGGGCCGCGTTCACATAAAAGTAGGGGTTCTCGGCGGTGAGGCCGACGAGCGTCAGGTTCCCCCTTTCCACGTCGGGAAGAAGGGCGTCCTGCTGGGTGCGGTTAAAATGATGAATTTCATCAACGACCAGAAGCGTCTTCTGCCCGTTCAGGCGCTTTCTCTCCAAGGCCCGTTTCACGACTTTTCTGAGCTCTTCCACCCCTGCGGTCACGGCGTTCACATACTCGATGGCCGCCCGGGATTTTTTGGCGGCCAGGCGCGCGAGCGCCGTTTTCCCCGTTCCGGGGGGCCCGAAGAAAATGGAGGAACCGAGGCGGTCAGCCTCAATCGAGCGGCGGAGGAGGCTTCCTTTGGAGATGAGGTGCTCCTGGCCGAAAAATTCGTTCCAGTCCTGCGGCGCCATGCGCGCGGCGAGAGGCTGAGATATTTTTTCGTTGGCCAGTGGGAGAGTGTCGAATAGATCCATATTCATTTGCCATTCCTGCGTAGGTCGTCATTCCTGCGAAAGCAGGAATCCAGGGATTCCCGCTTGAGACATGCGGGAATGACGGTATTCTTCACGGGAATGACGGGGGCTTGCTACGACGAGATTGCCTGATCCAAAATCTGGTTCAACTTTTCAAGTTGCGGCCCGGTCTCAAGGCCCATTTTTCCCGATTGGTCCCGCAATTGAACGTAATCCAGGGCGATGTTGATGGCGGCCAGCACCGCGATCTTCTGCGTGTCGACGATGGCAAACTGATCGGCGATTTCCCGCATCTTTTCATCCACCAGTTCCGCGAGGCTCTGCACCTCCAAGGGGGTGAGACCCCCCGGATCCATCTCGTATTCCCGGCCGTAAATCTGGACGCGGACCCGTTCGCTAATTATATTTTTCATTTTCTGCCTCGGAGGAGAAGGCGGCCGCGGGAGTGGAGGCGCTCAGGAGTTTGTCGATTTTTTTGGTGACCTTTTCCAGTTTCCCCTTTAGGTATTCCCGCTCTTTTTGGATTTTGTCGTTTTCAAGAATTAGGGGTTTATGCTGTTTGACTTCTTGCCTTAAGAGTTCGACTTCCGATAGAAGCTGCCGGTTTTCCTTTTTCAGACTCGCGTGCTCCCGTGCGAGTTTTTGAACTTTTTCCGTGATGATTTCCAAAAGTTCCATCGGCTAGACATTATCACATCACGCCTCAAAAAACAATTAACAGCCTTTCCTAACTCATTCCCGCAAATAATTGAATGTGAAGAAGAAAGACTTAGGTAATGACACCCTCTTCCCAGTGGACCATGAACTGGGAAGAGGGTGTCATTACCTTATATTAATTTTTGGAAATGAAACGTGACGACGAAGCGGAGGCGGGATTTGATTTGAACT